>Ga0116158_10000072_pt1 | contig 115758 bp, 93 predicted proteins | sample AD_UKC052_MetaG_FD_89883 | JGI IMG/M metagenome (GOLD analysis project Ga0116158, IMG submission 89883) | Active sludge microbial communities of municipal wastewater-treating anaerobic digesters from USA - AD_UKC052_MetaG | ecosystem: Engineered > Bioreactor > Anaerobic > Digestate | place... | reverse complement strand
CCTCTCAGTCCCGCGCCCCGGCCGGGCCGCTCGCCCGTGTCGGCCCGCCGCCTGCACTCCCCTCCGTCGCGCGTCGCCCTCGCGCCGCCCCCCCTCCGCCGCGCGGCGCTCGTCGTAGGGCGGGCGGCGTGAGGGCGGCGCGCTCAGGCGTGCCTGCTGCTCGGCCGGCGTCAGCGCCTGGATATCGCCCGACTGCAATTTGATCACGGCCATTTCCGCGCCCTTGCGCACCACGGCTTCTTCCTGGTCGTAGTCGGCCGACACCAGCTCAATGCCCTCTTCGGTGTCGCCGACGGCGAGGTAGAAACTCTTGTTGCTCTGGAGGTCGATCAGGCCGATCTTCATTGTGCCGTCGTCGAGTTCCAGCAGCGCGCTCATCCGGAGGGTTTTTGCAAATGAGTTCTCGGCTGTAATGGCCGGGACATTTGATTCCGGCGGCGGCGCCGTACCGAAGGGCTTGCGGTCGAGGATCACCTGGTACTTATCGAAATCCGGCGTGTCGGCAAAGCAGGCGACCGCACAGCAGGCAAGGGCCATCATGTAAGCCGTTTTTTTCATACCGTTTTCCGCACCGACAACGTATCCTCTTTCCATGGCTAGCTTACCCCCGGCAGGGGAGGCGTCAAGGCAGCAGAAGCCCTTACGGAGCATATGAATCATCAGGCTCAGAGCATCACCAGCCTGCAGAACCCGGGCGTCAAACAGGTTGTCAAACTCGGCAAACGCTCGGCGCGCGACGAGTCCGGGCTTCTGCTTGTTGAGGGCTACCGCGAGCTCAAGCGGGCGCTCGATAACGGATGGAAGCCGGAATCCGTCTACTACTGCCCCGAACTCTACCTCGGCAAGAACGAGCCCGCATTGATCGAACAGGCTGCGGCCGCGGGCGCGCAACTTTTCGAATGTTCCAAGCCGGTCTTTGAAAAAATGGCTTATCGCGACCGGCCGGAGGGGCTGCTTGGCGTGGGGCCACAGGTTAAGGCGACGCTGGGCGATCTCGTGCTCAAGTCTTCCCGCCCGCTGGTCATCGTCGCCGAGGCGATTGAGAAACCGGGCAACCTGGGAACCATTCTCCGATCGGCGGATGCGGCCGGCGTGGATGCGGTGATCGTGTGCGATCAGTGCACCGACATCAACAATCCCAATGTCGTTCGCGCCAGCACAGGCACATTGTTTGCCTTGCCGGTGGTGGAGGCTTCATCTGCGGAAGCGCTCGCATGGCTGCGCGAGCACGGGATTCGAATTCTTGCGGCGACTCCGCACGCCGAAGCCGACTACACGGAAGTCGATCTTGCAGGTCCGGTTGCCGTCATCGTGGGGGCCGAGCAGTACGGCCTCAGCGAGCAGTGGATGAAACAGGCCGACCTGAAGGTGCGCATTCCGATGAGGGGGCAGGCGGATTCCCTGAATGTGTCGGCGGCGACGACGATACTTCTGTTTGAGGCCGTCCGGCAGAGGAATGTGAAGCAGGGCTGACCGGCGGTTACTTCGCTGCGCCCGGGACGGTGAACTTGTCCTCGAACGTGGCCTCGCCCAGGAATGGACCCAGGTTGATGGAGGCCTTGACGTTGTAGGTCTGGCCGGGAGAGGTCTTCTTCAGGTCATAGGCGATGCCGTACTGCTGGCTGAAGCCCCCTTCGTCCACCTTGAGCGCGTCCTTCTGCACGAAAGCACCGTCCGGTGTGGTGACTTCGATGGAGAGGCGGTTGTCCATGCCCTCCTTCGGAGCCATCTTCAGATGGGACATGTTGAGGTTGCCGACGAGTCGCGGGGAACCCGTGGTCAGGTCCAGCGTCACCCACAACATGGGCAGGTCCAGCAGGCCTTTGATGGTGATGAGCCCGTCGCCGATGAGCAGGTCGGTCAGCGGCCCGTTGAGAATGAACTTGCTGCGCGTATTGTCCTTCGTCAGGTCGACATAGACGGTAACGTTGACCTGGTTGCTCTGTCCGGGCAGGTAGACGAATTCGATGTCCAAACTTGCATTGACGCTGCCAAACGCGGTGCCGACATTCACCTTCTTGAACGTCACTTGGCGCTCGCCGCCTGAGCCGCGCTTGAACCCGGTGACCCGCGCGGTGTTCGTGTACTGGGGGTTGCCCGGGCTGTACAGGAACATGACGTCACGAACATCGCCGGCCGTCTTGGCATCGAACGCGGCATAAAGTACGTCCGTGGCTTTCGGGCCGTACTGGACGCCCACGTAAGATGCGTCTGCGGGCGTGCGAAGCTGCAGGCCGGGGAACTTGGCCACGGAAATGGGATCCACGTTGTCGTAGGATGCCTGGTCGAAGATCAGCAGCGATGCGACCTCGGGCTGAACTTCCTTCGGGGCTTCGGTTTTCACCGGCTCAGGTTTGGGTTCGGGCACCACGATGTCGGGTACGTTGGTCCATGTCGACGGGGGGAGTCCTTGGAGCACGGCCTCGTAGTTGGCGCGGAACTTGGGTTGATGTCTATAGCGCGTGGCAGCGGAAAGCGTATCCCAAGTGTAGGTCCGGGGGCCCACCTGCGTCTGGATCTCCATGCCGGAATCATCCACCTTGAGCACGGAGCCCTTGATGATCACACCATTGGCCAAGCGGATATCCTGGGCTTTCGCGGAAACCCCAAAAATGATCAGGACCGCGGCCAAAATGGAATGGTAGACGATTCGCCGCACACCACCCTCCCTTTGGCCAAAGGATAGCGTAGCGGCTTGCGTTTGACAATCACACGGTTGAACCCGTTCCTACCTGCTTGCTGGGGAGGGTCTTGAGGCTGACCTTCTGGACGTCGATGCAGTGGGTGGGGCAAACCCGGAGGCAGGCATCGCAGCGAATGCACTCCTCCTGGTTGATGACGTACTCGAACTGATGGTCATTATTGAGGCGGTGGTCGTATGGGCCCGGTTCCCCTGTGTCTGTAGGCGTTGGTCCGCGCTTCCTCATCACTTTCACGATGCACTTTTCCCGGGGTTTCACCTGTATGCATTGGTCGCAGTAGATGCAGAGATCCATGTTGATCTCGTACTTATAGTGGCAGAGGTAGCAACGTTTGGATTCTTTTGCGGCTTGCGCCGGGCTGAAGCCCTTTTCCACTTCGCGATGTAGCGAACGGCGCGACACCCACGCGACGGCGGGATGTTGGAGAGGAATGTGGTCCATCTTGCGGGTCCGTTCCTGATCGCGTCCGGTCTCGATCACGACGGCGTCGTGGAGCCGCGACTCGCCCATGACGAACTCGTCAACCGACCGGGCGCAGCGGCGCGCGTGGCCGATCGCTTCAATCAGCGTTGACGGTCCGTTGACAAAATCTCCGGCGGCGAAAAGTCTGGGAGTGGAGGCCGCATCCTGCAGTGCTACGTCCATCCAGGAGCGATCAGCGGACTGGCCGGTGGCAAGAATCACGTTGTCGGCCGGTACTTCAAACTCGCTGCCTTCGATGGGGACGATCTTCTGAGCGTTCTTGTCGCTGCCTCCCTCGACGCGCGTGCGTACGAAACGGACCGCCGTAGCACGACCGTCCTGTCCGATAATCTCGATCGGGTTCACGTGGGTCACAAGAGGTATGCCCTCTTCGGCCATCTCGTCGAGTTCCTCGGCCATGATGTACATCTCGCGGGCCGAGCGCCGATAGTACACTCCGGCGTGACGTGCTCCCAGCCGGCGCGCCGTGCGCGCACAGTCGATGGCGGTGAACCCGCCGCCGATGATGACCACGCGGCGGCCGATGGTCGCGCGTGCGCCCTCGTTTACGTCGAAGAGAAACTGCAGTCCATGCTCGACGCCCTGCAGAGCGCCGCCAGGGATCGGTGGCCGTGTTGGCTTCAGGGTGCCGGCGGCGACGATCACCGCGTCGTGGTCGGCAAGTAGGCGTGAGAGAGGAAGTGAAGGGCCGACTTCCGTGCCCGTCACGATGCGGACGCCCTGAGCCTCCACCTGGCGGATCTCTTTCTCAATCACCGCGCGTGGAAGCCGGAAGTGGGGGATGCCTTGGATCATCATGCCGCCGGAGCGGGCGTGTTTCTCGTAGACAGTGACGGCGTGGCCCCAGAGAGCAAGGTCGCGCGCGGCGGCCAGCCCGGCAACTCCCGCGCCCACGATGGCCACGCGGCGGCCGGTGGTCGGGAACACAGGAGGGAGAACGACAGGATCGGTCTGATTCGTGAAATCGGCTGCGGCGCGTTTGGAGGAGCAGATCGCCACGGGGGCGCCAAGGCCTTCCCATCCGTGGCGGCACGGCGGCTCGCAGGGCCGCGAGCAGACGCGGCCGAGTACGGCGGGGAACACGTTGTCGCGAAGATTGATCCGGTAAGCTTCCGCGTAATCGCCGCGAGAAATTGCAGCAAGGTAGCCCGGGATGTCCGTAGACGCAGGGCAGGCGGCCTGGCAGGGAATATTCTTCTCCAGCCAGTGGAAATCGCCCGGATGATGGGCCAGCCCTTCCGATTGGGACAAAATCCTTTTCATATGCGGTACTGTATTTGCCCGGGTGACCCGCCGTTGGTTTGCACGGGGCGCGAACGCACGTATAATCTAACCGCGATGAGCGATGCTTCAAATCCTTTCCCGCGGGATCGATACAGGAATGTGGAGGGCATCCTGCGCGTGGTCCGGGACAACCTCTGCCATCGGTGCGGCGCGTGCGTGGGGGTGTGCCCCGTCGGGACGTTTGGCATGGACCGCGATGGATATCCCATTCAGGTCGCGCCCTGCATCAACTGCAACATCTGCGTCCAGTCATGCTCGGGGCTGGAGGTGGATTACGACGCCATCGGAAGCAGCCTCTTCGGCCCGGAGTACCGTTATGGGGAATTGCTGGGTACGATCCGGCGGGCGTGCATCGGATACGCGGCGGAACCGGAGATTCGCCAACGCGGCGCGAGTGGCGGGGTGGTCACACAACTTCTGGTTCATCTTCTCGAGACGGGCAAAATTCGGGGCGCGCTGGTTGCCGCGGAAGATCCGGAACAACCGGCGCGGGGGCGCGGGCTGATCGCGCGGACACGGGAGCAATTGCTGTCCGCGGCTCAATCACGCTACACCACGACTCCGAGCCTCCATGCGTTGTACGACATCCGCGAGGAGGAGGGGCCGTTCGCCATGGTGGGTCTCCCGTGTCAGATTCACTCGTTGCGAAAACGGCAGATGGTGGACCCGCGGTGGAAGACGCGCGTGCCGATAGCGATTGGGCTCGTATGCCACTACAACCTGCCCATGGATTCCAGCAAGCTGGCGGCAGCGCTGATGACCCCCGAAGGCGCGGAGGTCGTCCACGCGCAGTTCCGCGAGAAGAGTGAGACGGGATGGCCGCATAACACGCTGGAGATGACTTTCTCGAACGGAACAAAGTGGCGGTCGCCGCATGGCCCCAAGGAAACCTTCAACATCATGGCGATGGTCTCCTCGCTTGGGCGTTGCCTGACTTGTCTCGACGCGGGTGCCGAGTTTTCAGATCTGACCGTGGGTGATCCGTGGATTCGCAGTCCCGATGGCAACTGGAAGTACGAGGAAGCCGAAGGCCTTTCTGCCGTCATGATTCGCACGCAGCGAGGCATGGGGGTGGTGGACGGTGCGGTTGCGGCCGGGAAGCTGGTGTTGCGGGACATTCCGGTTGAGGATGTGCATGATGCGTGGGACGGCATCGCGCGCGACAAGAAGATACGGGTTGGCCTGCGCATGAAAGCGAAGCGGCTGACTGGCCAGAGCGTCCCGCATTACCAAGTCCCGTTTCCGTCGCCGGATTCGAAACTGGTCCGCGAGGAGTTGGTGTTTTGGATGCTGCGCGGGATCCCGGTCTTTCGCCCCCTGCGGAAGCTCATGGTGAGATTCTGGTTTTCGCGCGCGGGTGTTTCGCTGATGAGAAGGATACTCCAGCGGAAGAAGCGCAGAGCCGCGCGGAAAACGGAAGGACCGGAAGACGGAAGGCCCTGAGCAAGCCCCGCGTGTTCGCGGGGTGAAACGCGGAAAGCGTTAAGTGCGAGATCGGCTAAGTTGTTTGAGTTGTTCCATGTCGTTGTTGGCTAGAGCCAGCTTCTTGGCGTGGCTCCAGCGCTTGATTTGCATTTCCCTTTGTATTGCGCCTTCTGCACTTGGAAGCTGTTCTGAGTAGATCAACCGCAGGAATCCACGTTGGGCAATGTGGCGCGATCCGGTTCCTGCGGCATGTCGGGACAGACGCTGCGGAAGGCTGTGAGTATGTCCGGTGTAGAACGTCCCATCTCGGCACTCAATGACGTAAACCCAACAGGTCATGATTGGTAGTCCCTCGACAGGCTCGGGGCATTCGACGCGCCTCCTGGCCCGCCATGAGCAAGCCCCGCGTGTTCGCGGGGCGCGTCGAATGGCGGAGGGGGAGGGATTCGAACCCCCGTTGCCCGTAAGAGCAAACATGATTTCGAGTCATGCGCATTCGGCCACTCTGCCACCCCTCCATGGGTAGTGAAGTGCGACGGCTAACGTAGCGGGAGCGAGGCTGTGCTTCAAGGCGAATAGTGGGGTCAGGCCCGGACATCCAATTCGATGGCGTCATCCTCCACGCTGGAGCAGGGGCAGAGTTCCACGCGATAGCGGATCTCCGCGCGCAACGCATCCAGTGCGGCCACGGAACTCAAACCGTGGCCGGACGCGCCCACCTGTTCGCACGACGCGGTGTACTCGCCGCCTTCGCCCTCTTCAAGTGTGGCGGTGTATTTCATGCAAACCCTTCCTTCCAAAGGTCGCCCATAGCGACGGGAAGTCAAGGGTAGAGCAGGTGGGGCTCGCGCTGCTGCCGGAAGAGTTGGAGGTCCTTGTCCCAGCCCGCGGCTATGTCGTTCGCGGTAAGGCCGTCGTGCAGGGCGAGGCGGACAGCATCGGTACCCATGAGCTGATCGAAGAATTCAGGGCGTGTGCCGGGCTGTGACCACAACCATGCGGCCCCGTGCAGTTGCTGCAAGGCTTCAATGATGGCGACCCCTGTGCGCACCGGAGCGAAAATGCCGGGATCAATAATCTCTATCGTGACCCCGTGCAGGTGAATGCCCCTGTGGCTACCCGTTTGCGCCCCGTAATCCGTCGGCTTGAACTGCATGCCCGGCAGCGACATTCCATTCAGGGCGGTCGCCAGTTTCCCGGCGTCGAGCCACGGCGCGCCGACGCGCTGGAAGGGAGCATCCGTGCCCCGCGCATGGTCAACTCCCGGCAGCGCCTCCAGAAAAACGGTGATGGGGAACGACTGACCGATGGACCACGAACGAATCGCGGGTGAGGACGGAACCCACTCGGGCCACGCCGGGGCGGGTGTCGTTTCGCGCCCGTAACCGCGGACGCGCGCGATCCTGAGTTCGAGATCGAGTCCTAGCGTTGCCTGCAGCCAGAGGGCCGTCTCGCCCGGGGTCATGCCATAGACAACCGGCGAAGGAATGCCGCCTACGAACGATTCAAAATCGTTCTGAAGCATGGGGCCATCGACAACGCCCGCCAAGGGAACCGGCCGATCGGCGACGATGACGGCGCGGTCGTGTTCCGCGGCGGCCTCAAGTACGTAGCGCAAGGTGGAGACATACGTGTAAGGCCGTGCGCCCAAGTCCTGGAGATCGAAAACGATGACGTCCACGCCGTGGAGCATTTCGCTGGTGGGGCGACGTGTCCTGCCGTAGAGGGAGTGGACGGGAATTCCCCATTCGGGATGTTGCGCGTGAGCCACTTGCTCACCTGCGCCGGCCTGTCCGCGAAACCCATGCTCCGGGCCGAAAAGACAAACCAGGCGATTGCCGAGAATGTGCTTGAGAAGATCGGCGGACGGCATTCCCCCGGTGGTGCGACTGGCCGCGTGTGCGACAAGGCCGACGCGCGAGTGCTTGAGCCAATCGGCATGTTCGGTCGCCAGGAGGTCGATGCCAAACTGGAGCGTGCGGTCCATAGGATTCAGTAGGTCAATCTGGCGGCGCCAACGCCATGTGTTCGCCCCAGAACAACAACTCGGAAGGTACTGCCAGTTCACGCTTGAGGTCGAGCGCCATATCGTAGGAGGCGGAGAAGCCGCCGTAGATGTGGTCCAACTCGCCGTAATGTTCGTACAGGATCGCGCGTGGCTGCGCGGTCTTCACGGCGATCTTGACGGCGTCGAGGGTGGAGCCGATCTGTTCCGGGCGGCCGTTTTCATATCTCTCGTTCGGGTTGCGCCATGGAATGAAGAGCAAGTCGATGTCCCGGCCGGCGGTTTTCTCGAACACCTTCGTGTAGTCGAGGTCGCCGCTGAAGATGAAGGTATAGCCGGCCGGCGTCGCGATCTCGTAATAGATCAGCGGCAGCTCGTCCATGGTTGCGCGCCAGATGTGAAATCCCTGCCGGCAGGTGATCTGCAAGTCGAGCAGTTCCATATTCGCGCCGTGTTCGACTCCGTGCAGCGTGATGTTGTGTCCCCAATCGGCGGCCAGACTGGCGGGCATCAGCACGGGCTTGCCGAGATCAAGACACGCGCGGACAAGAGCCTTGTCGTAGTGATCCTCGTGGCGATGCGTGATGAGCAGAACGTCCAATAGTTCGGCGGTGCGTAGCGTCAGGCCCTCAGGTTCCTCCCAGCCGAAGAATCGGGGCATGGGAATGACATCCAAGCCGATGATGATGTCGCCTGTTTTGACCACGACGCCCGAGTTGTACATCTGCCACGCCGTCACAGCGTCGTGCGCCAGATCGGCGCGCTCTGCTTCATCCATAGCCGTTTCGAGGCGGCGGAGGATGAAGGGCCAGAGCGGAGCGGAGGCCTTTTTCAAGTCCAGCGGTTGGCCCGCGCGCGTCTGTGTCTCGAGAAAGCGGCCTATGTTGAGGAGTGCGGCATCACGGGCAGGGCACATGCGTAAGCCCGGAGGATTGCGGGCAAGAACGGACACAGCTTTCTCGATGTGGCTGAACTTCATAGGCTGCTAGGTGGGCTGACGCAGGACCACGTTATCGATCAGGCGCGTCTTGCCGATGAAGACGGCAAGGGCGACCAGGGCCGGCCGCTCGATCACGGTTACTCGTTCGAGGGTTTCGTCATCCACGATTTCCACATAATCAATTCGCGCAAGCGGCGCGGATTTCAGCATCGCGACCATGGCCGTGTGCAGCACCTCGGCTCGCCGTTCACCCGTGCCGTACAACGCGACGGCCTTGTCGAGTGAGCGCTTGAGCACAAGCGCCTGGATGCGCTCCTCGGGGCCGAGGTATTTGTTGCGCGAACTCATGGCGAGTCCATCGGGCTCGCGCAGCGTCGGGCCGGGGATGATGCGAACGCCGAAGCCCAGGTCGCGTGTCATCCTACGGATGACGCGAAGCTGTTGGGCGTCCTTCTCGCCAAATACGGCGACATCGGGAAGCACGATGTTGAACAGTTTGGCGACGACGATGGCGACACCGCGGAAGTGCCCGGGCCGGGAAGCACCGCACAATCCCCGGGACAAGGCGTTTTCCTCCACGAAGGTGCTGTGCCCTTCGGGATACATATCCTCGGGCGTCGGGTTGAAGAGAATGTCGACGCGTGCATCGCGGCACAGGGCTTCATCGCGGGCGAAGTCGCGCGGGTACTTGCTGAAATCCTCCTGCGGCCCAAACTGCGTCGGATTGACGAACAGGCTGAGCACCACCACGTCGGCGTGCTGTTGCGCGAGACGCACGAGGGACAGGTGGCCTTCATGCAGGTACCCCATGGTGGGCACGAAGCCGATACGGCGGCCAGCGCGTCGAAGCTCCAGTGCCGCGTTCTGCATTTCCTTTGATGAGTGAATGATGCGCATGAAATCAGTGTGTCGGGATCGAGCTGTGGCGCACCTTCGCCGGTGTCATCACGCCGTCAGTAGCAATGCTCGCGGCCCGGAAACTTGCCGCCCTCAACGTCCTTCTTGTACGAGTCGAAAGCCTTCTTCATCTCGGCGCCAAGCTCGGCGTATCGCTTCACGAACTTGGGTTTGAAATCACCGAACATGCCGAGGATGTCGTTGACCACCAGCACTTGCCCGTCGCAGCCGGGACCGGCGCCGATGCCGATCGTGGGAATGTCAACGAGGCCTGTGATTTCGGTGGCCAGATCGGCGGGCACGCCCTCGATCACCATGGCGAAGGCGCCGGCAGCCGCAACGGCGCGGGCGTCCTCTCGGAGCTGCTCTGCGGCGTCTTCATTTCGGCCCTGCACCTTGTGTCCGCCATACGCCTGAATGCTCTGGGGTGTCAGGCCGATATGCCCGAGCACGGGGATGCCATTCTGCACCAGCGCGCGAATCGTCTCGGCACGGAACGCGCCGCCCTCGATCTTCACGGCGTGGGCGCCCGCGCGAATGAAGCGGCCCGCGTTCAAGAGGGCCTGTTCGATGGACGCCTGGTAGGACATGAAAGGCATGTCGCCCACGACAAGCGCATACTTCACGCCGCGTGCGACGGCGGCGGTATGATGAATCATTTCGTCCATGGTCACGGGCAACGTATTCTCGTAGCCAAGGACGGTCATGCCCAGAGAGTCGCCGACGAGGATGAGATGGATGCCTGCCTCGTCCAGGAGACGGGCGGTGGAGTAGTCGTAGGCGGTGAGGGACACGATCCGCGCCTTGCGCTTGAGGGCGCGAAGGCGGGGTGCAGTCCATGGGGTTCGCTCGTTCATGATGGGAACAGTATCGCGCTCTACCAGTCGCGCGTCAACAGTGCCACGCCGTCACCTTCCGGGAGGGCGTCCAGCACCTGCTTGACCGTGCGCTTCATACCGGGCAGCAGGAGGTCGGGACGCACATCGGCCAGGGGCTGTACAACGAAACGCCGTTCCATCCAGCGCGGGTGCGGAACCACCAGCCCGCCGCTTTCGATATGGACGTCGCCCACGTAGATGATGTCGATATCAATGGCGCGCGGTGCAAAGCGATCCAAGCCGCGGTGCCGACCCATGTTGCCCTCAATGGCGCGAAGACGGTCGAACCATGAATGCGCATCCCACGGGCCATCCACCACAAGGATGACGTTGAGGAATTTCAGTTCCTTGTACTCGGGCCGTACGCCCACGGGGTCTGTCTCGTAGACAGGGGACTGAGCCAATAGTTTCACGCCGGGTATGGCGAGAATCTGCTTCTTGGCGGCGGAGAGATTCGCAAGCCGGTCGCCCAGATTGCTCCCGAGACTCAGACCTGTTTCCATCGCCACACCTCCGCAACGGTTCAAGGTTGGAGCAGCTTGAACCCCGTATCAGGATCCAGCACACGCCTGGATTGTACACCGGTCAGCTCAAAAAGGACTACTTCAAGTACATGCCATACCTTCACGCCGGTCCGCGCGCAACCCGTGATGGTGGCGTCTTTCCGGCCACACGCCATGTGCATGTGAAGAATGGGTTGGCCTTCCTCGTCGGGAAAAAGCGTCCCGGTGCCGGCGATTTCATGAACGCCGGAAAGCACGTGTTCAAGCGGCTCGATCGGGGGGCGCGTGCGACCTTTTTTGGGGCCTACGACCAGCCGGGAGCCTTTGTCGGCACCGCCTACCGCAATGAGTGCAGCAGCGCGGATGCCGTGTTTATGGGCAAATTGCTCGATGACTTCGTGGAGGATTTCGCCGTCTTCGAGACGAATGACAAACACCCGTCCCTGTCTGGCTTCGGCATACTTCATGGCATTCCCCAAAACAACCTACACGCCGAGCACGTCGCGCATCGAATAGAGACCCGGCTTGCGGCCGGCAATCCACGCAGCGGCCCTGAGCGCGCCCAGCGCGAATGCATCGCGGCTTGTCGCCCGATGCGACAATTCGATGCACTCTCCATCGGCGGCAAACAATACGGTGTGATCACCAACGATGTCGCCGCCGCGCACGGCGTGGAAACCAATCTGCTGGGCAGGCCGCTCGCCCACGAGGCCGTCACGCCCGTGTACCGCCACCTTCTTCAAATCCCAGTCATAACCGCGAGCCGCCGCCTCTCCGAGGCTGATCGCTGTCCCGCTGGGCGAGTCCTTCTTGCGTCGGTGATGACGTTCGATGATCTCGATGTCATAGCCCTTGTCCTTAAGCACGGCCGCGGCCTGTTCGACCAGCGAGAAGAGCAGGTTCATGCCCAAGCTCATGTTGGAGGCGAGCACGACGGGGATCTTTCCGGCGGCCGCTTCGACGGCTTTCCGCTCGTCGGCGGAGAGACCCGTCGTGCCAATCACCAAGGCTTTTCCCGCCTCGGCGACGCGCGGCGCATTGCCGGCCGTCCCGTTGTGGCCGCTGAAATCAATGACCACGTCGCAGGCACCGACCACCTCCTTGAGGTCTGCACCGATCAGGATACCCGCCGGGCTGACCCCGGCTGCAACGCCCGCGTCTTTTCCGCGGTCCGGCGAATCCCAAAGGTCCACGGCCCCGGACAGTTTCAGACCCGGAACAGCGTTCGATTGGATGTGACGGATGAGCATTTTGCCCATCCTGCCGGCGGCACCAAGTATGGCGATCTGTTTCATCAGCGCACCAATCCCAGGTTCTTCAGGCACTCACGCACTTTGGCTTTGTTGGCCTCCGTCGTTTCGCACAACGGCAGACGGTAGACTTCTTCAATCAGCCCCATCATCGCCATCGCGGCTTTGACCGGAATGGGATTGGTGTCGACGAAGAGGTCCGTGAACAGCCGGTAGTACTGCTGGTGCAGTGTGCGTGCGGCGACAAAGTCTCCGCGCAGGGCCGCGTGAACCATGTCCGCGACGGCCTTGGGCGCAACGTTGGACGCCACGCTGATGACGCCCACGCCGCCGACCGACATCATCGGCAACGTCAGCGAATCATCGCCTGACAACACTTCGAGATTGCAGCGGGTAACGATCTGGCTGACGCGGTCGACGCTGCCGCCCGCCTCTTTGATCGCCACGATGTTCGGGTGTCTTGCCAGTTCCACGACAGTATCCAGCGGTATCTCGCGGCCGGTGCGGCCGGGGATGTTATACAGCACCGTCGGCAGGCCGAGATCGGCCACGGCAGAAAAGTGCCGAACCAAACCGGTTGCGTTGGGTTTGTTGTAATAGGGCGTGACCTGCAGGGTCGCGTCCGCGCCCGCGTCCTTGGCATGGCGCGTAAGCTCGATCGCCTCGGCGGTCGAGTTCGCTCCCGTGCCCGCGACGACTTTGATCCTCTTGGCGGCCGCGGCGATGGTGGTCTCAATGACCTGTTCATGCTCCTTGACGCCGAGCGTGGGCGATTCGCCGGTGGTTCCGACCGGAACAATGCCGTCGATGCCGTTCTTGATCTGGATTTCAACAAGCTCGCGAAGCTTGGCGAAATCCACGCTTCCGTTCCTGTTGAACGGCGTCACGATTGCTGTATACGCACCTTGCCACATACCACACCTCTTCACTTCGTTGTCACGCCCGGGCGGCCGTCGCTCGTTCTGAGCGGGGCCCGCAGGCGGGTTTTTCCAATGCTTGGAAAATCCGGCCCTGATTTTTCCAAGGTTTGGAAAATTATCGAGCTAATTTTCCAAGGGTTGGAAAAACGGGGGCATTTCGCCGCCTTCGAAAAAGCGGCGATTACTTCGCGGGGATCTTCTCGCCGCGGATCAGATCCTGCCATGTTTCCCGCGTGCGGACGACCGAATGGCGGGCGCCGGCCACGAGGATCTCGGCCGCGCGGCCGCGGCTGTTGTAGTTGGAGGCCATGGAGAAACTGTAGGCTCCGGCGCTGAGCACGGCCAGCAGGTCGCCCGACTTCACGCGGGGGAGATTGCGATCCTGTGCGAAGAAATCGCCGGACTCGCAGATCGGCCCGACGACGTCCGCCATGAACGTGCCGCGTTTCTTTTCCACGGAGATGATGTCGTGGTGTGCCTGGTAGAGCGGGGGACGGATGAGGTCATTCATGCCCGCGTCGACAATGACGAATTTCTTCGACGGGCCATCCTTCACGTACTGCACGCGCGCGACGAGGATGCCGGCATTGCCGACGAGGAAGCGGCCGGGTTCCATGACGACCTTGAGCCCGAGCCGCTGGAGTGCGGGCACGGTGATCTCGGCGAAGTGCCGGGGATCCATCGGCGGCTGAGACGCGCGGTACGAAATGCCGAGACCGCCACCCATATCGATGTAGCGGAAACTGGGATAGCGGGCTTTGAGTTTGTGACAGAGCTTTTCCACCTTCCGCAGCGCGTGGGCGTAGGGCGAGGAGGAAAGTATCTGCGACCCGATGTGCATGTGGAGGCCGACGATGTCGAGATTCGGGAGACGCGCCGCGAGTTCGTAGGCGCGTTCCGTGCGACTGAGGTCGAGGCCGAACTTATTCTCTTTCTTGCCAGTGCTGATGTACTTGTGCGTCTTTGGGTCGACATCCGGATTCACGCGCAACGCGATCCGCGCTGTTTTGCGCAGGCGGCGTGCACAGGCAGAGATGCGTTCGAGTTCCGGTTCGGATTCGACGGTGAAGAAGAGAATACCCTGCTTCAGCGCGTACTCAATATCGGCAACGGTTTTGCCGACGCCGGCAAAAGCGATTTTCGAGGCCGGTATGCCGGCGCACAACGCACGGAACAATTCACCGCCGGAGACGACATCGGCGCCGGCGCCCAGTTTCGCGAACGTGTTGATGACGGCCGCGTTGGTGTTGGTCTTGACGGAGAAGCAAATCAACGGCTTGACCGCGCGCATCGCCGAGGCGAGCGCCCGGTACTGCTGCTGCAAGTGCCCGCGGCTGTAGACGTAAAGCGGTGTGCCGTATTGCTCGGCAAGACCCTCGACGCAAACCCCTTCTGCGTACAGCCAACCGCTCTTATATTTGAAGGCATCCATAATTGCGTACCCACGGAATACACGAAATGCCACGAAAAGGGGAGGCTCTTATTTCGTGTTGTTCGTGCGTTTCGTGGTTATTTTCCCAGTCGCGCGCGCACGCGCAGGCGCAGTGCCTGGAGTTTGATGAAGCCTGTCGCGTCGCTCTGGTCGTACCCGACGTTGCCTTCGAAGCTCGCCAGCTTGGGATCGAAGAGGGACTGCGGCGACTTGCGGCCGACGATGGTGCAGTTGCCTTTGTAGAGTTTCAGGCGGGCGGTGCCGTTCACGCACGAGGCCGCGTCGTCCATCGCCTTCTGCAGCATGACGCGCTCGGGAGCGAACCAGAACCCGTAGTACACCAGTTCCGCGTAACGCGGAACCAGCGAGTTGCGGAGGTGCAGTACTTCACGGTCCATGGTGATCTGCTCAACTGCCTCGCGGCCTTTGTGAAGGATCGTGCCGCCGGGCGTTTCGTACACGCCGCGGCTCTTCATGCCGACGAACCGGTTTTCGACGAGGTCGGCGCGTCCGACGCCATGCTTGCCGCCGAGCTTGTTCAGCGTCTGCATGACTTTCAGCGGGTTCATGCTCTTGCCGTTGACGGCCACAGCATCGCCCTTCTTGAAAGTGATTTCCACGTACTCGGGTTTTGTAGGCGCATCTTCCGGGGAGACGGACAGTTTGAACATGGCCGCCGGCGGCTCCATCCATGCGTCCTCGAGAATCCCGCCCTCGTAGGAGATGTGGAGCAGGTTGCGGTCCATGGAGTATGGCTTCTTCGCCGTCGCCTCGACAGGAATCTTGTGCTTCTGGCAGTAATCGATCATCGCCTGCCGGCCGGGGAACTGATCGCGGAAGCGTTTCTCGCGCCACGGGGCAATCACCTGGATGCCGGGCTCAAGGGCGTAGGCGGTGACTTCAAAGCGGACCTGGTCATTGCCTTTGCCGGTGGCGCCGTGACCCACCGCATCGGCCTTGTTGGCGCGGGCAATTTCGACCATGCGCTTGGCGATGAGCGGTCGCGCGATGGACGTGCCGAGCAGGTAGCCGGACTCGTAGACGGCGCCGGCGCGGATCATCGGAAAAATGAAATCGCGCGCGAACTCCTCGCGGAGGTCGTCGATGTAGATCTTCGTCGCGCCGGTCTTCAGCGCCTTCGCCCTGAGGCCGGTCAGTTCCTCTTCCTGGCCGACGTCGGCCGCAAAGGCGATCACCTGTGCGTCATAGGTTTCCGTCAGCCACTTGAGCAGGACGGATGTGTCCAGTCCACCGGAGTATGCGAGTACGATCTTCATGGAGTTCCTCCCGTCAGCGAAGCCTGCCACTGGGCGCAGGCGGCATCGAAGATTTTCACGGCGGTCCGGATCTGCGACGCCTTCACGTTGAGCGGCGGGAGGAACCGGATGACGACATCGTGCGTGGCGATGGAGATGAGCCCCTTGTCCCGCAGGATGACTTCGAGCGGCTTGGCCGGCCGGTCACACACGACGCCGATCATGAGGCCAATGCCCCGTACTTCCTTGATGAAGGAATACTTCTTGGCGACTTTCCGAAGCTTGGACATGAAGAGATCGCCCATCTTCGTGGCGTTGTCGAGGAGGCCTTCCGCCTCGATGGTCTCAATGGTGGCCAGCGCGGCGGCACAGGCGAGTGGGTTGCCGCCGAACGTGCTCGCGTGGTGCCCGGGCTGGAAGAGATCGGCCAGTTTGGGACCGGCGACAAGCGCGCCGATGGGGAAGCCGTTGGCAAGGCCCTTGGCCAGCGAGAACGCGTCGGGTTGGATGTCATAGGCCTGGAAGCCAAACCACTTGCCGGTCCGGCCGAAGCCGCATTGCACCTCGTCGCACAGCATGAGGATGTTCTTCTCGTCGCACAGCGCCCGGACGCCCCGCATGAATTCGGGGGACGCCGGAATAATGCCGCCTTCGCCCTGCACGGCCTCAATGAGAATGGCCGCGGTCTTTTCGTTCACGGCGGCCCGGACGGAGTCGAGGTTGTTGAACTCGGCATACACGAAACCCGCGGGCAGGGGCTCGAAGCCCTTTTGATACTTGGTCTGGCCGGTGGCGGTGATCGTGGCGATGGTCCGGCCGTGGAATGAGTTCGTCATGGAGACGATCTCGTATTTGCCCTGCGGATTGCCCCACAGCCGGGCGAGCTTGATCATACCCTCGTTCGCCTCGGCGCCGGAGTTGCAGAAGAAGCATTTCCCGTTCAGCGACCGGGTGGCCAGTGCCTGTGCGAGCCGGGGCTGGTTCTCGTTGTAGTACAGGTTTGAGACGTGCATCAGCTTGGCTGCCTGCGTCTTGATGGCCTTGACCACCCGCGGGTGACAGTGGCCGACGCTGAGCACGGCGATGCCGGCGAGAAAGTCGAGGTACTCCTTGCCGTCAACGTCCCAGACTTTGGCGCCCTTGCCCTTCAGGAGTACGAGTCCCGGGGCATAGGTAGACATTACATACTGTTTGTGCAGACCGACAATCTCTTCAGAAGTGTTCATGATGTTCCTGCGTTGTATTACGTTCGGGGTTCCCGGTTCAGGGTTCCCGGTTTGCTTTGATCTCTATGCACAGGCTTCGGTTTTGGCGTTTCGGCGTTCTGCAGATACCGGATGAATGCTCCAAGCTTCGCGCGGGTCAGTCTTGCTGTTTCGTACAACTCCTCAAATTCCTTCTTCGTCACATAGTCCTGATCCAAGGCCATGTAGATCTCGCTTTGGACCTCCGTACAAGACCGCTTGGCATATCTCAAGAATCGGACAAACTCAGCGTTGGAGCCGGAATCGAAGCCTTCCGCAATGTTGTGCATGATGGCTCCTCCCGCTCTTTGGATCTGGTCGCGCAAGCCATAATCGCGGGCAAAGCCTGGTTTCCGAGTCAGCACATAAATCGCCTTGGTCAACTCTCGTCCCAGCTTCCAGCCTTCAATCTCCTCAAACCGACTGATTCTCATGCCCAACCCTGAACCTTGAACAGCGAACCCTGAACCCCTACTGAATGATTTCTGTCCCGACGCCCTTGTCCGTAAACAGCTCCAGCAGGAGCGAGTGCGGCAGGCCGGCGTCGATGATGTGCGTCTTCTTCACGCCCGCCTTGATCGCCTTGATGGCGCCGCCGATCTTGGGCAGCATGCCGCCGTCGATGACGCCCCTGCGAATCAGGTCCTCCACTTCGCCGAGCTTGAGCGTGGAGAGGATGGAGTGTGGGTCCTCCCGGTTTTCGAGCAACCCGGGCACATCGGAAAGAAAAACAAGTTTGCGCGCCTCGAGGCCCTCGGCGATGGAAGCCGCGGCTTCGTCCGCGTTGATGTTGTAGAGCTTGCGGTCAGGCCCCTTGGCGAGGGGCGTGACGACCGGAGTGATTCCGGCCTGAAGGAAGGCCTTGATCGGTTCGATATCCACGCTGGTGACATCGCCGACATAGCCCCAGTCCATCTGCTGCCGGGTTTCCGGATCCTCTTGCGTGTGCTTCGTGCAGGAGAGGATGTCATCACCGTGGATGCCCCGGGCTTTGCAGCCGAGCGATTCCAGTTCCTGGACGATCTGTAGATTCACTTCGTTGTTGAGGACTTGCTCGACGATGCGGATGGAATCCTCGTCGGTGACCCGCAGGCCCTTTTGGAAGACGGGCCGAAGGCCGGCTTCCTTCATCCGCTGGGAAATCGCCTTGCCGCCGCCGTGGACGAGCACGGGCCGGAGGCCGACGCACTCCATGAACGCGACGTCCTTGAGCACGTTCTCGACGCACTCGGGGTCTTCCATGGCGCTGCCGCCAAACTTGACGACGACGGTATCGCCCCGGAACCGTTGGATATAGGGCAGGGCCTCGATCAGGACATCGGCTTTTTCAATGACTTTCTGCATGGTGTTCTTTCCCGCTCGCGGGCGCATACCTGCCATGGCCATCCCCACGCGAGCAAAGAATACGAGTACGACTACGACCCGCGGAAATCAACTACATGTTGATGCGGACGTATTCCTCGGTGCAGTTGCAGGTGTAGATCACGGCCTCGCCGGAACCGAGATTCAGGTTGATCTCGATGGTGAAAGCTCTTTGCAGCACCACGCGTTTCAGCTTCTCGATCGGCGTGCCGGCGTAGACGCCGTCGCGGCAGGCGACAAGGTCGTCGTAACGGATCTCGACACGATCCTCGGCGATCTTGGCATCGGAGTAACCGAGTGCGTCCATGATGCGGCCCCAGTTGGGGTAGTCGCCCGCCCACGATGTCTTCACGAGGAGCGAGTTGGCGACGGAGCGGGCGGCGATGTCCGCGTCCTTTTCCGAGCGGGCACCCTTTACGCGGACGGTGACGACGCGGCTCGCGCCTTCGCCGTCCTGCACCATGAGCAGAGCGAGGTGCATGGCGACCATGTTGATCGCCTCCACGAATACGGCCCAGTCCGGATGGGTAGGCTTGAGCGTCTTGTTCTCCGCGGCGCCGTTGGCCATGAAGAGCACCGTGTCGTTCGTGCTGCGGTCGCCATCGACGGTGATCCGGTTGAAGCTCTTGTTCACGGCGGCGGAGAGCGCATCCTGAAGCGCGCTGCGGTCGACCGCAGCGTCGGTGAGGAAGAAGGCCAGCATTGTGGCCATGTTCGGCTCGATCATGCCGGCGCCCTTGGCCATGGCCGTCAGTGTTACGGGTTTGCGATCGATGGTGAATCGCGCGGTACACCGCTTGGGCTTGGTGTCCGTGGTCATGATGGCTTCCGACGCATTCTTGCCGCCTTCGCGGGAGAGGTCGGCGGCGGTCTTGCGGATGCCGGGCTCGATGATATCCATGGGCAGCCGGACGCCGATGCGGCCGGTGGAGCAGACGAAGACATCGCGCTCGTCGGCGCCGATCAATTCGGCGGTGGCAGCGGCCATGCGCTCGGCGTCGATGAGCCCCTGCGGGCCGTTGCAGGCATTGGCATTTCCGCTGTTGATGACGATGGCGCGGCCGTTGCGCGCGAGCCGTTTCATGCAGAGCCGGACGGTGGCCGCCTTGACCTGGTTGGTGGTGAACGTGCCGGCCATGACGGCGGCGGGTTCGCAGGCGATCATGGCCATGTCGCGGTGGCCGCTCTTTTTCAAGCCCACCGCCGAGCCGGCGGCCTTGAAGCCGCGAGGCAGTTGGACATCCTCGGTGAATGTTATTTTGGATGACGCCATGACACTGCTCCTTCTCGTTCCTTAGGTACCAGGGATTATGCTGATAATATCTTTCTTTCGTGTATGCCAGAAGAATTCTGCGCCTCGGATCTGCAGCAAAAGCAAAACCCCGAACGCAAGGCGTTCGGGGTTTGCTCGATAGCTGTAATCTCGTCTAGCGTTTCGAGAACTGGAATCGCTTGCGCGCACCGGGCTGGCCGTACTTCTTGCGCTCCTTCATACGAGGATCGCGGGTGAGGCAGCCGGCGCTCTTGAGCGGCGGGCGGAGAGCCGCATCCGATTCGATGAGTGCGCGGGAAATGCCGTGCCGCAGGGCGCCGGCCTGACCGGACTTGCCGCCGCCGTCCAGCGTGGCGATGACATCATAGCGTTTCAGTGTGTCGGTCAGCTTGAGCGGTTGCTCGATGTAGCTGCGAATGGCCTCGGAGGGAAAGTAGTCTTTGAACTCCTCCCCATTGACGACCATTTTGCCGACGCCGTGCGCGAGACGAACCCGCGCGATTGCCGTCTTGCGGCGGCCCGTTGCCCTGTACTCGACTACTTTCTGTGCCACGACGTATTCCCCCTGGACTGCTTACAGGTCAAGGACCTGAGGTTTCTGCGCTTGATGCGGATGCTCAGAGCCTGCGTAGACCAGGAGCCGCTTGATCACCTTGCGGCTCATATGGTTCTTCGGGAGCATGCCCTTGACCGCGTTGTAGACAAGAATGTCCGGCTTGGTCGCCCGGATACGGTGGGCCGGGGTGACCTTGAGGCCGCCCGGGAATCGCGAGAACGTATCATAGGTCTTCTGATCTTCCTTGCGGCCTGTCAGTTTGACCTTTGCCGCGTTCAACACGACGACAAAATCGCCGGTATCGATGTGCGGGGTGTAGATGGCCTTGGTTTTGCCGCGGAGGATATGCGCAATCTTGGCCGCGAGGCGACCGACGGGCTTGTCCGTGGCATCCACCACGAACCACGTCCTCACGATTTCATTTTCATCAGCGAGCGTTGTCTTCATAACAAATGCCTTCTTCCCAGAAACGAGGGGCAGAAGATAGCCCACGGGCCGCGGGAGTGTCAATCCCTCTTTGACTCTGGTCCGGGGCTGGGGGAGGCCAGCTTCGGATGCTTCATCAGCCGGTTGAGAATGTACAATATGTAGGTGCAGAAGAACGCCACAAAAGCGGTAATGAGCAGTATTCCCCCGCTGAGCGTCAATTCCGTCCGCCCGGTGTCGGCCTGCCGGCCCAGGGTGAACAGGATCATTCCGACAAATCCTGTCAGGTAGGCAATAACGCGGAATATGACGTAAAGTCTTCTCATGGTTTGGCTTGCAGTAAAAAGGCCAGTAGAGCGGCGACATAGCCCGACAGGCCGACAATCAGGCAGAAAGTGGCCAAGTGGTAGCGCCGCGTACGCTGGTTTCGGCGCTCGATCAGGCGGGTCAGCGCCTGGTTGAGGTCTTCGGCCCGCTCCTCTGTGGCCCAGCGGATCTGCAGGGGGCCTACGAGGATGATCAGCGCCGAGGCGAGCACGAAGGTCAGGCCAAGCCCAAGAAAAAGTCGTTCGGCGGGGCCGACCGCGGCAATGCTGGGCCCGGAGAATCCGGTGATGGTCAGGCAAATGGCGATCAGGCTCAGCAGCATCTGCGAGCGGTTGTGCAGGATGTTGAGTGAATCGGTGAGAAGCTGAAAGAGTGCGGCATGATTGCCCTGACCGAAAATCTCGTAGAGGTGGTTCAGCTCTTCGGGTGGCGTGAAATTGATTGTCTTTATGGACATGGTTTGCACGGAACCGTGGAACAGTATCGGGAAGGTCGCGTCAGATGTCGAGAATGACGTTCTCGGGCGATTCGGAATCCACCGCGTCGAGATATTGCACCGTACGGAATTCGGTTACGGCGTTCAATTTGTGCAGTACCTCGGCCATTGTCTCTGCGGCCTCGTTCGTGAGCCGCAGGATCTCCGCCAAGGTCTCGTTGTCTCCCGCCTTCGTCATCCGCTTGATCAACTCGATGTTGGTCATGATCACGGTCGCGGGCTGACCAAGGTGATGGCACGCGGCGCCGACGCTCGCCAGCATGACGCGCTGGCGCTCCGCCTGGCGCACGGCGTCTTCCGCGCGTTTGCGGTCGCTGATGTCGGCGAAAGAGAGCACCATGCCGACCACTTCGCCGTCGGTGTCGCGGTTGGACGCAGCGGAAATCTGCACATCGAACGCGGAGCCGTCCTTCTTCTTGGCAATGAGTTCGCCACTCCATGCCTGGTGTTCCGAGAGAACCGTACGCACCATCTGCTCTGAGGCTTCCTCGTCCGAAAGGAGAGTGCGGATGTCTTTGCCAAGCAACTCTTCGGCGTTGTCGAATCCCCACGTCAGCACCACGGCGGGATTGGCGTATTCGACCTGGGCGTTCACATTTGCGATCACGATACCGTTGCCGGCGTTCTGAATGGCATTGTGTTCCGTACGCAACATTTCTTCCGCCTGACGACGCACGGTGACGTCCCGAACGAAGAAACAGAGTCTCGTTTCCTCTAACTTGAGAATGTTGACAGCGATTTCGGCGGGGAAATAAGTGCCGTCTTTCCGGGTGCAGTACGCTTGCAGGAGAGCGAAGCGTTCATTCTGGAGATTGTCGTAAAGTGTATCGAGCAGAGAGATTTCGGAGCCGGAGATGGCGTCGAGAATCGAAAGTTGTTGGAACTCAGCGCGCGAGTAGAGAAAGAACTCGCAGGCGCGCACATTGCTGTCGACGATGCGTCCTTGGCGATTGGTGATGAGGGCGGCGTCGTAAATGCTCTGGAGGAGCTGCTCAAACTTGGTGTTGGCAGCCTCCACCGCGCCGGACCGGCTGAGTTTGGGGCCGGGGGGGCGGATGCGTATTTTGCCGGTATCTACCTTCGCCGTCTTCTGCTTGGCATCAGCCAACAGGTCCGGCGGAATGTCGATCCGCATCGTTGATGAAAATTCATTGTCCTCTGGCATGCCTTTGTCCCTTCAGCCAAAAAACAACCGCCACGCCAATTGCTATACAACTGCAGGCGTTATCTAATGCATGAACCATACCAAGATCATACCCCGCGGCACAGTAAATCGTTCATGGGTTTTGTAATGAACCCGAAACCGCCGGGCGGCCGTCAAGATTTTTCTTTGGCGGCCGGGACAGGGCGGGTGTCTTTTTACTTTTGGTTCGTTTCTCCCTACTATGGCTGACTTGGTCATGAGCAGGTCGTCCATAACTCGTAACGCGTTGAGAATATCCACGGTGGAAGGTTGCTGGGCGGTGGGGCACTTTGTGCTCACCTCCGGCGCGTTCTTCACCGGCTTTGCGCTCTTCCTCGGCGCGACGGATTTTCAGTTGGGCGTGTTGGCGGCGATCCCGTTGCTGGCCCAGGTCTTCCAGTTGCCCGGCGCCTATATTGTGGAGAAGACGGGTTGGCGCCGGCAGATCGTCGGCTGGTTCTCCGTGGTGTCGCGCAGCTTCTGGCTGCCGATTGCGCTGGTGCCGCTGCTGCCGGGTCATCATGCCATGCGCTGGTTCATGGCGCTCTATCTCGTGTCCAGCGTGGTGATGAATTTCGCGGCGGCGGGTTGGGTTGCGTGGATGTCCGCGATTGTGCCGCCGCAGATTCGCGGTCGCTATTTCGGCATGCGCAACCGGATCAACGGCGGCATCAGCATCATCGCCAGCCTGGTGGCGGGCCTCGTGATCGATGCCTTCAGGGATCGCCATTTCGAACAAGGCGGTTATCTGACGTTGCAGCTTATCGCGGTGTTTGCCGGCCTGATGGCGTTTCGTTTGATTCTGCGTCAGCCGGATCCGGACTACCGGGCGGAGGAACTCCCGCCGCTGGGCCGCTACCTGCTGCAGCCGCTGCGGGATGCGAACTATCGTCACATCATGTTCTTCTATCTTTACTGGATGTTTGCGGTGAGTCTCGCTGCCCCGTTTTTCAACGCGCACCTGCTGAAGCACATGAACTGGAATTTCCGCAGTCTCGCGGTGGTGGGCATTCTCTTCTCCGTTTCCAACATTCTGTTTCACCCGCTGTGGGGCAAGCTGGTGGATCGCTACGGGCACAAACCGATCCTGATGACCACGGCGACGGGTATTGTTGCGCTGCCGCTCTTCTATGCGTTCTGTCCGTGGGATGCGCGCTGGCCCATCTACTTCAACGCGATCTTTGGCGGCATCTGCTGGGCGGGCAACGGCCTCGCGCTGTTCAACCTGATTCTTGAATTCCTGCCGGCGAACCGGCGGACGATGTACGTCGCCGTGCTGGCGGCGCTGAGCGGAATTGTCAATTTCGTTGCGTCGATTCTGAGCGGCTGGCTGGCGCAACTGCTGGCCGGCCTCGAGTGGAACGTCATGGGGTTCACGGTGGTGAACTACACCGTCTTGTTTCTCATCACCGCGGTGCTGCGCATCCCTGCGCTGCTTATTCTGCACCACATCCGGGAGCCCGATGCGGTGCAGACCCGCGTGTTTGTGCGGCGGATGTTCATCGAGTTCAATCGTCGCATCGGCATCGGCCGCCACGTGTTTCCTTATCCTTAGCCAGGACATTGCACGGGCAGGAATGGCGAGGGGGTGGACGGCTGCGGAGATTCCTCGTCGCCCCGATGCGGCATCGGTGCTTCTCGGAATGACAGATCGTGTGCGTCCGTGGGCTTCAATTATTGTCATCCCGAGGAGCCCGGCGACGAGGGATCTGTCGTTCTGATGCCGCCTTGGCGGCAGAAGAATCTCGTCTTCTGACTTCGAAATTCAAATGTGGTAATCTCGCGCCGTGAACATGGATGCCTACGAGGAATGTCGTCTCTGTCCCCGCAATTGTGGTGTGGATCGCACCGCCGGGGAGAAGGGTGTCTGTTGTGAAACGGCGATGTGCCGCATTGCGTCGTCCGGCCCGCACTTTGGTGAGGAGCCGTCGTTCAGCGGCACGCGCGGGTCGGGCACGATCTTCTTCACCGGCTGCTCGAGTCACTGCTTCTTCTGTCAGAACCACCAGATTTCGAATGAGCATCTTGGGCGCGCGGTGACGCCGGACGAGCTACTGAAGATCGGTCGTCGCCTCGCCGCTTCTGGTGTGCACAATCTCAACTTCGTCACGCCCGACCACTTCTGGCCGCACGTCGAATATCTCTGTCGAACGCTCCGCGCGGAGGGTGTCACCCTGCCGTTTCTGTTCAACAGTTCCGGCTACCAGCGGCCGGACATGATCGCGCGCTACGGCGAGGTGATTGACATTTTCATGCCCGACTTCAAGTTTGTCGACCCCGCGCTGGCCAACGCGTGCATGGGTGATGAACGTTATCCGGCGGTCGCGCTTGATGCCTTGCGGCGGATGGTGGAGTTGAAGGGCTTTCTCGACCCGTGGGATCCGGCGGGTATGAGCCCGGCGGAGCGCGGGGTGCTGGTGCGCCATCTGATTCTGCCCGGGCATGTAGAGAACTCGGTTGCCGTGCTGAATCTCCTCCGCCACGAGTTCGGCAAGTTCCTGCCCCTGTCCGTGATGAGCCAGTTTCACCCGGTGGCCGAATGCTTCCAGCGCGGCGAACTGGCGCGTCGCATCACCGCCGATGAACACCAGCGCGTGCACGACCTGGTGGTCGAACTGGACTTCCAACACGTCTACATCCAGGAATTCTCGCCGGGCGCCGAGTTCCTTCCCGACTTCCGCAAAGACGAACCCTTCGAGGGTAACCGGGGCCGCAAGGGAACCGGCGCGGGCTGATCGGCTGCTCTCTCGCTGCGCGTTGACATCATTATGATGTAGATGTATATATTACATCATGATCAGAACACAGATTCAGTTGCCGGATGAGTTGTATCGTGCGGCGAAGGAGTTTGCCGGGAGGAAGGAGTGGTCCCTGGCGGAGTTGATTCGACGTGGATTGGAGGACATTCTTTGCCGCTATCCGGGCGGCACCGGCGCTGAGACAGAATGGGAACTGCCCAAGGCTCGACCTCTTGGTGGCGATGCCTTTTTCGAGAATCCGGATTGGCGTTACGAGGCAAATCAGCCCGAGGTGATTCGCGAACGCCGGGCTGCCTATGAAAGTCGCAAGAAGGGGAAGCGTCGATGATTTCCTGCGACACGAATATCCTCTATGCGGCCATCGACAGTCGCTCAGCGCGCCATGATGCGGCCCGGCGGTTCCTGGCCTCGTTTCAACAGCGGGATGACTTTGCGCTGTGCGAATTGGTGCTGGTTGAACTCTACGGACTGCTGCGCAACCCGGTGGTCAGCCTGTCTCCCTGTTCGGCTGTGGAGGCGGGGAGCGTGATGGGGAAGTTCAGGAGTCATCCGCGTTGGCAGATACTGGACTATCCCGGGCCGCAGGCGGGTATCATGGACGAACTTTGGAAAGTAGCAGCGGAGCCGTCCTTTGCATACCGCCGCATCTATGATGTTCGGCTCGCGCTGACGCTCCGGCATTATGGCGTGACTGAATTTGCCACCTGCAACAAGAAGGACTTCCAAGGTTTTGGTTTCGGGAGGGTGTGGGACCCTTTGTGATACGGGTCTGAGACCGTCTTCTCAGGACGCGTCCTGGGTGTGCCAGAGCTCCACGTGGCGGACGCCGGCCACGGCCTGGCCCGCGGGCGTGGACAGGGGTTCGCGCTTGAATCGTTTGACGATGGAAGCCTTGTCGACGCCCGTGGCTATGAAGACGACCTGTTGCACGCGTGACAGGCAGGCCGGGGTGATGCTCACGCGGTCGGGCTTCTGGGGGCGCGGGACCGCGACAGCCCACCGATCCTCGCCGAACGCCGCATCGTCGGCTGTGAAGATCGACGCGGTATGGCCGTCGGCGCCGAGCCCGAGAAGTCCAAGAGGTATCTGTCCTCCCTGCGCGAGAAACTCCGCGATGTCGTGATCATAGCGGTCCGCGGCCGCCTGCAGCGGCAGCTCGGTGCGGACGCGGAGGATGCGCGCCTCGGGCAGCCGCAACGCGCGGACGAGGTCCATCGTGTTACCGTAGTTGTTCTCCGGTGAGTGCATGGGGACGAGCCGCTCGTCGCTGTAGAGCAGGTGAAGGTGCGGCGAGGGTTTGAGCGATTCGCGGGCGAGCAGCCGATACGTCGGCAGGGGAGTATTGCCGCCGGAGAGCATCACGGCATAGGGACATTCGGCTTCAGCCTCGAAGTGCGCCTTCAAGAGCGCGGCGGCCTCCTGCGTCATCACATCAAACGTGTCGAAGCGTCTGGTTCTCATGTCCACACCGCCTTGTAGCGTGCCGCCAGCCGGTCCGCGGCCGCGGGCCCGAGACTGCCGAATACGTAGGGCTCCGGGCGAATGCCTTTCTGTTCGAGTTCGTGGAGGACCGGAGTGAAGATGTCCCACGAGGCGGCGAGTTCATCGGATCGGATGAACAGGCTCTTGTCGCCCTGCAGCGCGTCGAGAAGGAGGCACTCGTAGGCGTCGGGAATGTTTTGCGGAAACGTGGAGGCGTACTGAAGATCGAGGTCGGTCTGGTCGAGAGCGAGTTCGAGGCCGGGCACCTTGTTGAGGATGCGGAAGTAGATCGCCTCCGCGGGTTGCACGCGGATGACCAACAGGTTGTTCGGCAACTCGGGCAACACGTCGGCGAACAGGTTTACCGCCTTTTTCCGAAAGCGTATGCGGATTTCATTGATCCGCGTGTCGAGGCCTTTGCCGGCCTTGATCATGAACGGCACGCCCCGCCACCGGTCGTTGTTCACGTGGAGCACGGCCGCGCCGAACGTTGGTGTGAGCGACTGCGGGGGCACGCCGGGTTCCTCGGTGTAACCGGGAACAGTTTTCCCTTCACGCGTGGTGCCGGTGTATTGGCCGACGACGAGGTCCTCGAGTGTCAACGGCTGGATCGCGCGAAGCAGGCTCACCTTCGCATCGCGAACGGGTTGTGGCTTGAAGTTCTCGGGCGGCTCCATGGCGACGAGAGCGAAAATCTGAAGCAGGTGGTTCTGCATCACATCGCGCATGATGCCGAAGTTGTCGAAATACCCCCCGCGTCCGCTGGTGCCGATATCCTCTTTCCAGCAGATTTGGACGCTCTCGATGTGCTGGGCGTTCCAGAGCGGTTCGAAAATGGTGTTCGCGAAACGGAGTACCATCAGATTCTGGAGCAACTCCTTCCCGAGATAGTGATCGATGCGGTAAATCTGACCTTCGCTGAAGACGTCGCCAAGATCCTTGGCCATCACGTCCGATGACGCCCTGTCGCGGCCGAACGGTTTCTCGATCACCACGCGCGACCAGGGCGCGCGCGCTCCGCAGCTCACGAGTCCGGCGTTGCCGATCGAGTGGGCGACGTCGAGAAACACGGTCGGCGGAATCGCGAGATAGTAGAGGCGGTTGGCGGGTTGGCCGCCTTCGAGACGCTTCATAGATTGGAAGAGATCGAGAAAAGAGTCGGTGGAATCATACTGGCCGGCCACGTAATGGCAGCGCGCGAGAAAGGCCTCCATTTTGTCGCCGCAGGAGACGCCGGGCGCGTAGCGGCAGCTCAGGTGTTCCTGGACCTTCTCGCGGAACGCAGCGTCGGAGAGCTCTGTGCGGGCGAAGCCGAGCACGCGGAAATCCGGCGGCAGGAAATCCTGGCAATACAGCGCGAATAACGCGGGGATGATCTTCTTCCTCGCGAGGTCGCCCGACGCACCGACGATGACGATGCTCAGGGGCCTGTCCGATTCCACTGCCTGCCGGTTCACTGGCACGCGCACCTCTCTGCCGGGAAGACATAGCAGATGCGCGGTGTTCTCACAAGCCCGGCCGGGATGTCGCGAGCTTGCGGGAGCTGGAAAATAGTGCTGGACCCGAGGGGCGTTGTTCACGACACTACCGCATGCCGTCCCGAGACGGCGAACTTTCATGACTTGGCATCTCAAAAAAGGCGACGGCGAGATTTATGGTCCCGTGGACCTTGCCCAGCTCAAGCTTTGGGCAACGGACGGACGTGTCGCCCCGGACGATTCCCTTTCGGAAGACAAACAGCATTGGACCCCCGCGCATGACCTCGCCGAACTTGGCATGGACTGGAAGGTAACGGTCAACGAGAACGAGGTCTTTGGCCCCCTGCATCTGCTTGCTTTCCGTGATTTGCTCCTCGACGGCCAGGTGTCGCGTCGCTCGCAGATCACGCACAAGCAGACCGGGCAAACCCTGATGCTGTGCGAGGCGCTTCTTCCTGTCCTGCTGGCGGAGAACGTCCGCGTGCAGACGCAGGTGGAATCCCTGGCCAAGCGCGCGGACGAAGCAGAGAAGCGGGTGACGGATCTTCAGGCGAAGCCCGCGGCCGGCGTGCCGGGTCGCGATTCGCAGGCGCAACTGAAGAAGGAAATCAAGGAAGCAGCCTCGCGGAAGGATGAGCTTCGGCAGGAAGTGCAACGGCTTCAGAAGGCGCTTGAGGAAGAGCGTGCATCGGCTAAACAGCGCGAGCAGGATATCCGCAAGGAGCTGGCCGCCGCGCCGGTGGCCGCAGCAGCCCCGGACACCTCGGCGCAGAACGAAGTTGCAGACTGGAAGAAGCGATTTGAAGATGCGGTTGCCGCCGCCCGTTCGCGCGAGAAGGAATCCGACGAGCAGATACGCGATTTGAAGATGAAGCTCTCGGAAGAGTCCGCGATGCAGGGCGAAGTCGACAAGTGGAAGAAGCTTTACGAAAACGTCCGTGGTGTGGCGCAGGCGGAAAAAGCGCGGGTCAAGGAAGCGCAGCAGCAGGCCGCCCCGTCCGGTTTTGTTCCGAAATCGCAGTTGGACGAAGTGGAGCGCCGCCTGGGTCAGGTTGAACGCAGCTACCAGCAGCTTCTGCGAACACTCAACCGCAATGTTCCTCAGCCCATTCCCGGAACGGCATCCGGTCGTCCTGACCAGTTGCGTCGCCGCGACATTGGTTAGCTCGCGGCATCCCCGCCGGACCGCTTATTGCATGAGCACCCGCCGGGTGGAGGAGAGATCCCTCGTCGCCGGGCTCCTCGGGATGACAAGCTCTGAAGCTCGCGGCTGCAGACGATCTGTCATTCCGAGAAACCTCGATGCCTCATCGGGGTGACGAGGAATCTCTGCAGCCATCCACCCCATAGCCATTCTTGCTCGTGCAATGTCCGGGCTAGGTGATCATCTCGTCCAGTGCCCAGAGGATCGCCGTCTTCAATTCTTCGTTGTTCTTCTTCAGTCGGCGGGCTAGTTCCACGGCGATGTTACGGTAGAGTTTCATGGCCGCGGCGGGCTGGGCCGCAGCGAAGCGGTCGAGGGCCTCGCGCGTGATCTCCAACACTTCGCAGTCCGCCGTCGCGATGACGTTGGCAGATCTTGTGGCGGCGGTCAGGAGCGACATCTCTCCGAAGAAATCGCCGGCCTGCAGATCCTTCAACTGCTTGTATTTGTCGGGATCGATCTGCTTGCGTACCTGGGCGGCGCCGCTCTTGATGATGTAGAGCGATGTGCCAGGACTCCCTTCCCGGAGAATCTGGCCGTCCTTCGGCAGCTTCGTCAGGGATCCCATTTTCTCAACCAGGGCTTTTTCTTCAGCCGTCAACGTGTCAAACAGCATGGGGCACCTCCCGTACGTGAATCCAATGCTGGAAGCTTAGGCTTTTCGGCAAAGCGGCGCAACCTTGCGGGGTCCGCCGACGCCTGCCTGAATCCGGTGCTTCGGGGCTGACGTGCTCCGGCAGGCGTGATACTATACGCACGGGATTCAGGCATGAGCAAAATCTACGACGATCTTGGGACCGTGGAAGGCGGCAGGCGCCGCCAGCGAGATGTTGGCGAACTGGATCTGTTTGCCTATGCGGCTGCGCGGAAGCGCGAGGAACAGCCGCCTGCTCCGCCGCCCGAGGAGCCGCCGAAGCCTGCGGCCGCGGCCGACGGTGTGGCGCCGCTGCCCGATCGGCAGCCGGGCGCCGAACAGGTGGCCGAGACGCAGATCGTCGAGGATCATCCGTCCGCTCCCGTGCTGCAACGTTCCGCGCCCCGCCGCAACCAGTCGATCTACAGTTCCACGCTCTCCCCGATTCTCGGCGTCCGCCCGATGAAGGGTCATTGGCGCAAACGAGAGATCTTCATGGCGGCCATCGTGGTGATTCTGGCGCTCGTGGCAGTCAGCTTCTTCCTGGCCGGCGTGGTCAGGGCGGTGTCGCGGTCCGCGGCCCGGCGCAGGCAGGTTGCCGCAGCGGCCCGCGAGGAAGTCGTGACCGCAACCCCGCGCGTGGAAGCTCCGCTGCGGAAGCCTGTCACGCCGCGCCCTGCCGCGAAGCCGGCGCCGGTCAAACCTGTTGCGCCGGCAGCGGCTCCGAAACCTGTTGCCACCGTGGCCCCGCTTAAGCTCAACATTCCGGGTGCGACGGTGAAGGCGGAGGGGAACGAGACGCTGGTTATTTTCAATGCGGGCGTGTTCAGCAGCGCAACACGCCTGAGCCCGGAAGGTCGTGCCGCGTTGACCGAGGCCGGGCGGCAGATCGCGCGGCTTGGCAAGCCGGCGCAGGTGACGGTGGTCGGTTGCACGGACAACGTGCCGGTGACGCGCAAGAGCGCTTTCAAGGACAATACCGATCTCGGACTGCAGCGGGCCGCCGAGGCGTTGAAAGTTCTTCAGCCGGTCGCGGGGCTGCCTGCTGCATCGTTCAAGACGGTCAGCTATGGCGTGCAATGGTCGCCGTATCCGAATGACACACCACAGAATCGCGCGCGGAACCGAACCGTTGTGCTGAGGATCCCTTCGACCTGACCGGTTCGTGCCGCCCACAGACATTCCGGGGATGACGTATGAAAAGACGCTGCTATGCCGGCTTGGCTGCCGGCCTGCTGATTGCGCTGGCCGCCGCGGCCGCCGAGGTTTCCTTCTCGCCTGCACGACCGACATTTCAGGATGAAGTCACCATCATTTTGTCCAATTGCACGCAAGGTGGTGTGCTGCACTGGGGCGTCAATGCCCGGGGCAACCAGTGGGCCCAGGCGATCCCTGCCTACCGCCCCGCAAAGTCCGCCGAGGATGGTGTTGCCACGCGAACAAAATTGAAGGGCCCTGACAGTAACGGGGTGTGCCGCGTTGTTCTCGGTCCGTTCAGCGATCCCGGGCAGGACGTTGGCTCCATCGATTTCGCGATCCAGTGGGATGACAAGACGTGGGATACCGCCGACGGCAAGGATTACCACGTACCCATTTCGCGCGGGCGCATCTCCTTCGGGCCGGAAGATGCCACGTTGAACGATGACATCACGGCGACAGTGCGCCGTGGTGCAAAGAAGGGGCTGCTGCGGTGGGGTGTGAACGCGGCGCACGGGCAGTGGCAGCAGCCGGATACAGCCTATTGGCCGGCCGGGTCGGTCGCCTCCGAGGATGGGCTTGCCGTTGATTCTCCGCTGCCGCCGCCGAACAAGGACGGGGTGTCCGTCATCACCCTTGGGCCCTTCAATCGGCCGGAACAAGTTGTAACCAGCCTGCACGCCGCGGTGCATTGGCCGGGTGCGACGAATGGTGCAACGGATGTATGGGACACCGATTTTGGAAGGAACTACAATTTCCTCATCGCGCTGAATGATCCATCTGCGCCGACGTTGCGATGGTTGACTCCGACGAATGGTGAATCGTTTGCGGGCGATTTGAGCGCAAGCCTGCTGGTGGAGCCTGCGGTCCCTGTCACGCTGTGGTTGGACGGCAAGCCGCTGGTGACGCTGCTGGACGGTCCGCTCGATTGGTTGTTCGCGTCCAACGCGCTTTCGCTTGGGCGGCATACGCTGGTGGCGTCCACGTCGCGCGCCAGCCGGCCGGCATTGGACATGGTTGAAGTTTGGCGTATTCCGTCCTTGCGCGTGGCGGCGGTGCCGGAGGGTACGCGTCTCGGTGTGTGGACCGACAAGAGCGGCACGCTCTTTGCCCTGTTCGCGCCGGGTAAACATTTCATCTCCGTGGTGGGTGATTTCAACGAATGGAATCCCCTGGCGGATCCGATGAGCGTGTCGTCCGACGGCACGTGGTGGCTTCGCAAGAAGCTTCCGGCGGGCACGTATCGCTACCAGTATCTGATCGATGGGCAGCAGTTGTTGGCTGATCCCTTTTCGCACGATGTGACTTGGCAGGATCAGATGGGGAAGGAGACCCATCTTCCCGAGAGGGCCTTGTCCGTGCTTGAGGTGGGCGCGAAGCCTTTTGCGTGGGGCGACGCCGATTACGTGCGGCCACCGCTGAACCAACTGATCATCTACGAACTGTGCCTGGACGATTTCTGTCCCGGCCGCGGCTTCACCGGGCTCGTGGAGCGCCTGGACTACATTCGCGGACTGGGGGTGACAGCCATTGAGCCGTTGCCGGTCACCGAGTTTGCCGGCGCGTGGAGCTGGGGTTACAACCCGGCGTTTCATTATGCGCCGGAGACAACCTACGGCACACCCAACGAGCTGAAGCAGCTCATCTCCGAATGCCACCGGCGCGGTATCGGATTCATCGGGGACATGGTGCTGAATCACATGGACGGAAGCTCGCCGCTGGCCCAGCTATACGGATTGGATTACGATGCGAGCCCGTACTTTCGATTGTTTCTCGGTGACAACTGGGGTTTCCCCGATATCGACCAGCCGGCGGAGGCCGTGAAGAAGTACACCGCCGACCTGCTGCGTTTCTGGATCGAGGAGTATCACACCGACGGATTTCGTTACGACGCGACGCGCTGGGTGGGGTGGCAGGGTTACAATGACTGGGGCGCGAGCTGGTTTGCGTGGGCCGGCAAGCAGGTCGACACGGGAACCTACCAGATCGCCGAGCACCTGCCGTCGGATCCCGACCTGGTGAACAAGACCGAGATGGATTCGCAATGGCACGACTATTTCCGCTGGCGTCTGCGCGACATGCTCCGGAACGCCAAGCTCGATCAGACGGAGTTCGAGCGCATCATGGATCCGAAGCAGCTTGGATTCGACGATCCCTTTGGCCGGATGGTTTACACCGAGAGCCACGATGAGGAGCGGCTGCCGCGCGAGTTGCAGCAGGCGGGGTTCAGTCTGGACGAAGCCCTTCGGCGGTCCGCGTCCGGCTTGGCGGTCGTGCTGACCGCGCCCGGCGTTCCGATGTTGTATGCGGGGCAGGAGATCGGCGAGAGCACGGCGAAGGTGTTGGCGCCGAATCCGTTGACGTGGAGTCACTACGGCCATCCGTTGTACCGTGCGCTTGCGGCGCAGACGCGCGCCCTGATCCGCCTTCGTGCCGTGCACCCGGCTCTGCGGACCGGCCATATTCGATTCCGCACGAAGGGATTGCCCTCGGATGTCGCGGTCTACGAACGTTGGGCGGACGGCGGCTCGGTGGTGGTGGCGATCAATTTTGGCCGCGAGTCGGTCATCGTCAATTTGGACCTGGCGGGGCCGGGCGTGTGGAAGCAGATCCTTCCGGAGACGGCAGACCGGCCGGCGGGGCGCGCGAAGGTAACGCTTCCGCCCGGCGGGTCGGTGGTGTTCAGTCGCGAAGACGTGCGCTGAGCGAACGGCGGCTTGCTACGGGATGGCGAGGGTGCCGGTGCTTCCGCCCTGTGAAGCCACCTTGGCCTGCGACACCTCGAGATCATCCATGTCGGACAAGATGTTGAGCGACTCATCGAGCACGATGTCCTTTTCCTTCTCCGCCTTCTCGTCGCCGGTCTTGTCCTTGTCGCTCTCATCCAGCGCCTTCTGCAACTCGCGCTCGGAGCGGGCCAGCGTCAGGCGTTCGTTGAGATTCAGCGAGATATCCTTGGCCTTCTGACGTTCCGCGAGCTTGGTGATCAGGTCGTTATAGGCACTGAAACGCAGGTTGTTTTTCAGACGCTCGGCAGACCGCTCGCGCAGGCTGGGGATGATCTGTTGGAGATCGCCGATGGGGTGGTACAGGGCCGGGTATTCCGATGACCATTCCATCGCGTTGGGCAGATATTCCTCGCCGATCTCCATCGAGTCGAGCACCGACGGAATCACGATGTCGGGCGAGACACCGCGTTTCTGCGTGGAGCCACCCGCGATGCGGTAGAAGCTGGCGGTGGTCACCTTCAGGGTGCCCAGTGCGGGGTCGTCGTTGCGGAGGTTGGTCAGCGTCTGCACCGTGCCCTTGCCGTGGGTTTTAGAATCGCCGACGATGAGCGCCCGGCGATAGTCCTGAAGCGCGCCGGCGAGGATCTCCGAAGCAGATGCGGTTTGCCGGTTCACGAGCACGATAAGCGGGCCGGTGTAGTCGGCGCCGGCCTCGCGATCATTCAGCACGTCGGTGTCGAATCCATTGCTGACCTGGACGACAGCGCCCTTGTCGATGAACAACCCGGTCATGCGGACGGCCTCGGTCAATAGGCCGCCGCCATTGTTGCGCAGATCGAGCACGATGCCGTCGAGATGATTGGTTTGGAGATCGATCAGGAGTTTCTGCACGTCCTTGGAGGAACTGCGCGGCTCGCCTTTCGATGGGCCGCCGGTGCGGAGGTCGGCGTAGAATTCGGGCAACCGGATAACGCCGAACGTGCGGTCCTTGCCGTCGGCGGTGCGGATGGTGCGAACTTCGCCTTTTGCGGCCTGCTCCTCCAACTTGACCTCATCGCGGATGATGTCGACCCGCGTCACCGTGGCGCCGGAAATGTCGGCGGCGGGGATGACATTGAGAACAACCTTGGTGTTTTTGGGACCGCGAATCAGGCGGACAGCCTTGTTGAGCGGCCAGTGCAGGATGTCCACGGGGTCCTCATCGCCCTGTGCGACGGCGATGATCTTGTCGCCGGGTTTGAGGCGGCCGTCTTTCTCTGCGGGGCCGCCGGCGATAAGCCGCTCGATCTTGGCTGCACCGTCCTCGGTGGACAGCACCGCACCGATGCCGGTCAGCGAGAGCTTCATGCCGATGTCAAAATCCTCGGTGTTGCTGGCGGACATGTAATCGGAGTGCGGGTCATAAGCGCGCGTGAATGCGGTGAGGTAACGTTCGAGCACCCACTCGGGATCATTGTCGTTCAGAATGGTGAGGTACTGGTGGTAGCCCTTGCGCACGAACTCAACCGGCGTGAGTTTCGCTGCCGGGGGTGGCGATTCTTCGCCTTCATCTTCGTTGAGCGAGACGTCGTCGGTCGTGTTGGTCCCCTGTTCCGCGGCAAGTTGGTCGGCTACCGTGCGCGCCAGCAACTGGTTCTTCACCCGCTTGCGCCACAATTCATCCCACGCGGCCTTGTCAGCGGGCCAGTCGGCATCCTTCCGTTTCCACTCGTAGGATTCCTCGACGTTGAAATCGAATCCCTTGTCGAGCAGCTTGTCGGCGAAGGCCACACGGTCTGCCACGCGCTGCTTGAGTATGTCGTAGACATGGTAGGCGAACGAAACGTCACCATTCTGCAACTGGTCATCCAATTCTGTGGCCGACCTGCGGAATTCCTCGATGTCGGAGGCGAGGAAGTAGCAGCGGTCGTAATCAAGATCCTCGAGGAAGGTTTGGAGCGCAGCCCCTGCCATCCGGTCGTCGATCGGCGCATGGAGAAGGTGCATCCGGGGCAGGTAGGCGGCGACCAGCTTCGCCATCTCGTCCTCGCGCGGGACGGACATGACCGGGGTTCGTGCCTGGGCCAGGGCTGCAGCAATCACGCATGCGGCCGCCAGCAGCATCCATCGACGTTGTGTCCAGTGTTTCATCATGGCTTCAGATAAGAGACACCAACCAGCGCCCGCTGTTCATCCCTCTTTGCGTGAACTTGCCAGGGCAACAAATCTTGACTTGGCTTCGGGCGCGGAATGATAATCTACCCCGTGCGTGTGTACAGAGGATTCCGTTCGTGAGAAATACCGGCAAGTATGTAGCCTTGGGCGTGTCCGCCGCGTTGATCCTGTTCGCGGTGCTCTTCATGGGTCCTGTAAGCGCTTTTCTGGAGGGTGGGCGGAGGCCGGCTACGGCCTTGGACTCCGCGGCCATCGGGGATGCTTCTTCCGGCCGCGTGGCGCGCCCGCTTGAGACGGCAAGCAAGCGACTGCAGGCGGCGCAGCAATCGGGTTCCGGGTCAACGGCCCAAGGCCAGGCTGGCGGACTTGCGGAAGAGAATCTCGAGCTCAAGAAACAGAATCGCGAGCTGCAGGGCAAGCTGGTGGCGGTGATGAACTGGATCCTTGCGAACTTCCGCGGCAAGTATCCGCTCTCCGAGGCCCAGATGTCGCGCCTTCAACTTGCGCCGCTGAACGGGGATTTCACGCTGAGCGACGAGGTCACCGATTTCCTCAAGATCACGCCGGTTGAGAAGGATGACATCAACGATGCGTTGGCCTATGCGCATGATTACCTCGCCCAGATTGAGGCGGCACTCATCACCGTGACCAACCCGCGCCCGGACAAGGTCATCCTTCAGATCCCCACCTTCCCGGAGGAAGGCAAGGCGTTGCAGGACGATCTTTACTCTGCGATTGATGTTACGCTGGGGCCGGCGAGATTCGACCGCTTCCTCACCGTCGCGGAAACGGGACTCAACAGCAACTTCGCATACTTCGGCGAAGCTTCGCGCACGATGGTGTTCGAACTGGCTTACGCGGAGGATGGTTCCGCGCCGCAACTTAAGATCAAAGACGGCTGGGTCATCGAGGTTGGGCCCGGCACCCGGTCCGTCACGGCCACGGAAACTTATGTGACCAATCTACCCGCGGGCTATTCGACCTACATGCCGTGGCTGCCGGAATACATCGCAGCCTACGCGAATCCGCAGAACATGTAGGGTCAGAGGAATCAGTCGGTGGACGGGGGCGGGTTCTTCTTTTCCTTCTGCATCGCCTTGATCTTCTCGAGTTCCTTGGCCAGGCAATCTTCGCAGAGTCCGTGACTGACCCAGTTGAGACGGCCCGGCTTCACATCCATCCACTTGCCGCAATACGCGCACTTCACGTACATCAGCTCGCCGGAGTCTTCGCTCTTTTTTGGATCATCCGTCACAACAGCAACCCCTTGAACCCATAGGTCCCTTTGCTTGGACCGCGTTATAACCCCACAGGTTCACGGCAACAACTAAAAAGGCGGGCTCTTGCGAGGGCGGGGCCGGCGCGGTATCCTCCCAGCATGAGCCGAAAGATCATCGATATCCATGTCCACATCTTCCCGGACGACCTTGCTGCGCGGGCCGTGAAGCAGCTCACGGGCAACTCCGGGGAGACGGCGTTCACAGACGGCACGGCTGCCGGGCTGGAAGCCTCGATGAAGAAGAACGGCATCGCGTGGAGCGTGACCCAGCCGGTGTCGACCAAGGGGTCGCAGACACCGACGGTCAACACGTTCGTGATCAATCTGAAGCGGCCCGGGCTGATCAATTTCGGAACGCTGCACCCGGACTACCCCGGAAACCTTGAGGAAATCAAGCGGCTGCGTGCGGCGGGCATCAAGGGCGTGAAATTTCACCCGGACTACCAGAAATGCTACGTGGACGAGGAGCGCATGTTTCCCGTTTACGAGGCGATGGCGGAAGCGGGCCTGATCGCGCTGTTTCACGCCGGGGTGGATATTGGACTTGGGCCACCGTACCACGGCAACCCGGATCGCATCGCCAGGGTGCTGGATCGCGTGCCCGGACTGACGGTTGTGGCCGCGCACTTCGGCGGTTTCCAGATGTGGGACGATGTGGACCGCCATCTTGTCGGCCGCAACCTGTACCTGGAATCTTCCTACACGCTTCCCTTTCTGGCGGCGGATCGGTTTGTCGACATGGCGCGACGCCACGGCATGGATAAGGTGATGTTCGGCACCGACTCGCCGTGGGCAGACCAGGGCGTGGAAATCCGCCTCATGGAAAAGACCGGTCTCAACGAGGCCGAACTCAGCGCCGTGTTCCACGACAACGCGGCGAGGCTTCTGAGGCTGTAGTTCCACATTCCAAGTTCCAAGCTTATTCAACTTGGAACCTGAAACTTGGAGCCTGAAACTAATCTTTCAACACCGCACCGGTCACGGTTGCAGGATGCGGGCCTTGATGTCCGCGAAGCTCTTGCCCTTGGGCATGACGAAGAGGCATTTGCCGTCACTGCGCTCTGCCCACAAGTCTCCCAAGAGTCGCTTCTCCTTGGAGTCATCGTTACTCCAGAGGTGTTCGCCTTTGTACTCAATTACCAGATATCGCTTGTCGTTGAGCACGCACACGAAGTCTGGATAGAACTTGTCCGTTGATGTCTGAATCCAGAACGAGTGCCGTGGTCTACGCTCCAAGTTGCGCACCCAGCACTTCACCTCGGTCAGGGCGTCGATGAACTGGGCGCATTCAAACTCCTCGCCCCGATCTTCCAGGTCTCCCACCTGTGGGTAGTAGTGCTTCTGGAACTGGTATGAGCCGTGATAAAGCTGATTGTATGGGTATGCGTTGGGGTCGAACGTAAAGCATTGTTCCGGCGTGACAACGAGTCTCTTGGCGAGGTCGGGCTGGAGGAAAAGCTGAAAGGCAGACTTGTGCGCGTCCTGCCGGTGCTCGTCGATCTTCTTTTCGATTGCGGAACGCAACCGATACTTATCCCGCGCCAGAAAGTCCAACGGGAGCTGCCGCTGTTCGATCAGATATCTAACGACTCCTGCGATGTAGATGCCCGCATCCGTTAATGAGACGTCCGGATGGGGGATCTTCTTGTCCAGCCAGTTGACCAACTGCGCGACCGTCCATCCGGACTCAGCCTCGATGGCGGCGATTTGAATCTGGAGGCTGTCGACGAATTCCTTTGCCTTCAACTGCCCGCCGTCGGTTATGTCGATTTCGCCGAGATGGCCCTTCTCGCGGACCGAAGGGAAGTCCGCCTCTGGCAACACGGGGTCGCACTTGGAGAGGTTCCACTCGATTTCCCGAAAATGCGTTTCTTCGAATTGCTCAAAAAGATCACCGTCCCTTAGTGCGAGGACTGGAATGGAGAAGAGTTCTCCCTGCTCAGCAAAGGAGACTCTCCGCTTCGGCGCCAGTCGTTTCGATACCTTGTAGATGGCGTCAACGGCAGCCTTCCCCTTCTCGGTGGAAAGAACAGCCCTCAGGTTCTTCACGTCCTGTTCGGTAAGCGTCTCGCAGACCGACACGGCCCCCGTCTTGGTGCTCACCATGATCTTGCGGCGGGTCTCTTCAGGTAGCTTGGCTTCCGGTAGCGGTTCCGGCAAAGCCACCGCGTTGGCTCCGGCGAAAAGCTCCAAGTCCTCTATCGGGAGCTGGTCCTGAACGGGGTGTGCATGAACAATCAGGTCCTTCGCTTCCTGCTTCTCAAAACCATTCTCAATCAGAGCATCCGTCAAACCGTTGGCTGCCTCAGCGAAACTTGCGGTTGCCGCAAAGGCATAGGCTGTGTTCAGTTCCTTATTCTTCTTCCATGCCGCCTTGGGGAGACGCAGAACCCGGCCCAGGATCTGCTCAGCCGCCCGCCCAGACCTTGTTTCTGCAACTGTGCAGAGAACATAGGCAAAGGGACAATCCCAGCCCTCGCGCAAGGCTTCGATCGTGATGACGTACCGGACTTCGCACTTGTCGGAGAGGATATCGACACCGTCCAGGTCGCGGTCCGCCCCCGTTGCCCGGGCAATCTGTTCCTTGGGAATGTTGTGGTCTTGGAGGAGGCTTTCTTCAAGGACATCCACTGTGATGTTGTCATGGCCTTTTCGATTCGGCTGTGCCTGAAGGAGCATGATGGGGCGGATGTATTCACTGGTCGCCGCAAGCTCCGCCCTGGCGACCTTCTCCAGCCCATTCCGTTGGGCAATCGCGTCCGCCAGCAGTTCCTTCCACCGTGGCCGCGTCTCCAATTGAATCGGCATCTTGATCATCGCCTCGGCCTTTAGCTCGGCAGCCGAGACGGTATGGAGGACATTACTGGGATGCTCTTCACGGGCGGGCGTGGCCGTAAACTCAATGATGCACGACGGGTTGAATCGTGCCAGCGTCTCAAAGGACAAATCCGTGCGTGAGTTGTGCGCCTCATCCACAATCACGATGGGACGTCGCGTTCGCAGGACGTTTGCCAGTGAGTGGTCAAATGTCCCGTCTGGCCTGCGTTCGATGGACGACATGACCTCATCCGGCAACCCGGTGAAGTGGTCCATCAGGTGCCCGCTGTCCTCGTACACCTTCCGGCCTTCGGTCTCGGTCACGCGAAACGCCTGCATGGTGGAAACGATGATTGTTGTGTCGGTGTCGAGCGTCGAACGAGTGACGTACCGGGCATCCTCGATGTCCAGAACGCTCAGGGAGCCGACCTCAGACTCCACGGCTTGCCGATAGGGATGTTGGCGATTCTTCAAGGTCTTCAGCGTCTGCTCCCGGATGGCATTGGAAGGCGTCAGCCAAAGAACAACTGCGTGATCGGCCTGAATGAAACGCTTCAGGGCGGTGCCGACCGCGTGGCAGGCAACGAGCGTCTTGCCGCCGCCTGTTGGAAGCCGGAGGCAGACGTACGGCAGGCCTGGAAGTTCGCGGACGGGTACGTAGGCCCGGCGCGTGCTTTCGTAGAAGGCGGTATCGGCGTCCTTGAGTCGGACGCATTCGTTGAAATACGTCTCCAACGCTTTCAGGGATCTCTGCTGGTATTCCTTCAGTGCGTACATTTCAGGAAACCCTCACCTCGTAAGGAACCTGTCGAAACGAAATGCCTTCCCGGTCCAACCGCGAGGGGCTGATCCGGCAACTGGTCCCGTAGATGATCTTCGGTCCGTCGTGCTTCGGCAGCTTCTTCAACAGGGTGCTCGTCAGAACGTTCCCGCCACTCGGGTCCTTGTCGCCAAGTATGCCGTTGTAGAGCAGGTAAACGGCGGTTTCCTTCGCGATTCCGATCAGCGGTGATCGCCCGGTTGCCCTCTTCGGCAGCGGTTCTCCCATTTCCATGAAGAAAACGTGGTGCGCCAGTTCGTCGAACGAAACTTCCTTCCGAATCTGTCTCTCGGCATCGAACAGCGGGGGTCCCAGTTCGCAGTAGCGGAAGCCGCCAACTAGACTCTCAACCTGCTTGCCATCGCGCGCGTTGTAGCCGCCGCAGACGCGCTTCAAACGCTCCGCCGTCACGTCCCGACAGATGGTTGAGTCCATTTCGACCAGAATGAATCGCCGTTCGTCATTGCCCGCTTTGTTCAGCTTGAGAACCGCGTGTCCGGTCGTCCCGGAGCCTGAAAACGAGTCCAGCACCAAGTCCCCAGGGTTTGTCGCAATCTGCAAAATACGCTCAATCAGTCGCGTCGGTTTTGGCGTATCGAAGGCTGTTTGGGTTCCAAGGATGGATTGAATCTCCTTCCGCGCTTCGTCTGTGTGCCCCACTTCCTCGTGCGGCCACCACGTCCAAGGAACCATACCTTCAATGTCTCGGAGATACTGGATTCTCGATGGTACCGAGTTTCCGCTCTTCCCAAAGTAGATCCGTCCTTCAGCCAGGAGACGCTCGTATTCGGGCTCGATTACCTTCCAGCAAGAGCCTTCTGGTGGACGATGCGTCTTCCCCGTGATGGGCGAGGTTATCTCATACATCTGGTTGGGCCTGTAACCCTGAGCCGATAGCGATACGGCACGCCAGGGTCCCTTAGGATCGCTATTTCGGTTCTTGTATACCGACAACTGCTTCTCGCCAAGGGGCAGCTTGTTGCGGACACTCTTGAAACGCTCTGGGTCATTCGCATATGTCAGAACGTATTCGTGCACATCACCAATTGCTTCACGGTTCTCTCGGGAGTAACGCTTCTGCCAGACATTGGCGGCGATGAACTTGTCCCTGCCAAACACCTCGTCCATGAGGATTTTCAGAGCCGAAAACTCCGAATCATCCATCGAAATCCAAATTGAGCCGTCCTCGCGGAGGAATTCCCTCAACAGACACAGTCTCGGATACATCATGCAAAGCCACTTGTCGTGGCGGGACAGGTCTTCTGCTTCGCTGCCGACAACCTTCCCAAGCCAATCCTTCATCTCGGGTGAATTGACGTTGTCGTTGTAGACCCAGCCTTCATTGCCGGTGTTGTAGGGCGGATCGATGTAGATGCATTTCACCTGTCCGCCGTAGTAGGGCAGGAGGGCCTTGAGCGCGGTGAGGTTATCGCCTTGGACAAGAAGATTGCCGGAACCGGGATCGCCCACGGAGAGTTCCTGATTGCAGCGAAGCAGATGGAACGGCACCTCTTTGTGATGCCCCACCACCGCCTTTTTCCCGATCCAGTCCAGTGTTGGCATGATTACAACAATCGCATCTGTACTTCTTTTGGTGGCCAGAAGACCCCAAGGATCAGAAAGCTTTGCGGATACCTAGCCATGTTGCCAGTGAAGAAGTACACATCCTTGTCGGGTGCGCAAAGCTCCCCGAGGTACTTCTGACGGATACTCTCGTGGATGTCTTCTGGATTGGTAATTCCTCGTCGCTTCAGATTGCGGTAAAGCTCGTGGATTTCCCAGTCAATGATCTGCTGCCGATGGCCCTTGCAGGAGGGATCTGCGCATGTGTAGCGGTATCTCCAATTGAAGGGAATCTTTTCGAGAGGCTTCTTCTCTCCGGCTGCAAACAGGTCTGCTTGGCTCAGTTTGGCCAGTTCGGCGGGTGTCCAATCCTTGGACTCATCCTCTTCTTGCTCCACATCAAGTACCTGCCGAGGCTTGAAGATTCCCAAGGACATCCCGTTTGCCTCCTGCTGGCGCTGGATCCAGCACATGGACTCGCTTACCTCGGGCATCACCCATTCCTTGCGCTCCCGCCATCCGTCAATTGTTGGCAACGGGTCGCCCACGAGGCTGAGAGTGGCAACATCGGGTCTGAATGTGTTGGGGCGGCCGTCAGCTTTGGGCTCACGAACCCGAAGCTGGATGCGCTGATACTTGGCGAACTTGCGGGCATCGTCCAAGTCCCGGAAGGGGATCGGATACAATCTGACGAGCCCGAGATCACGAGAGATGGCTGCGACACAAACAGCTTCACTCAATGCTTGGCTCGGATTCGGGTACGCTTTGACTACGACAAGAGCCTCCAAGTCCCTCATTTCACCCATGTCTTCACCGGCTCCACTTTGAGTGCCCCTTCGAACTGTTCAGAGATGAAAGCAGCCAACGAACTTCTGTGACATTTCTCGTGTTCTTTTTCAAAGCACATCAGACAAACTCTGTCATTCTCGGCAAGCAGATCAAGTAGGCTATCAATTGCGTCCGATTGATCTTCGAGATGCCGCCGATACGCCTTGAAAAAGCTCTTGTAGTCCCAGCTCTCCTTTAACTCGTGGCGATCTTCTCGAGGTGATCCAAGCTCCCGGATGTGGACATATTGAACGCCCGCCTGTTCTGTAGCTGTGCGCAGCGCAGTTTTGGAAAAGCCCCGCTTGCGACTGAAAGCCAGTTCGCGTACGTCAACCAGCACCTCTATGCGGTGGTAATCAAGGTACTTGAGGAAATCAGCGGTATTGAGCCCTTCATAGCCAATCGTGAACAGAGTGCGGGCACGGGACTGCTGCTTTGGTGCAATCATCGCGATCTCCTTTTCCAGTCTCCCGGAGACGCTAACATAATCAGAGATAGCGGCTCAAGCGCGTCTATCAGCAAGAAACCCCCAACGCCCCCGTTTGTCAAAAAGGGGATGTGTAGGCCGCTTCTGACCTGGCCGCCCTAATCTTTCAACACCGCGCCGGTGCTGGCGCTGGTCGCCATCTTTGTATAACGAGCGAGCCAGCCGGTTTTGAACCGGGGTTCGGGCGCCTGCCACGATTGCTTGCGGAGCGCCAGTTCGGCATCCGTCAACTTGACCTCGAGTTTACGCGCGAGGCAGTCGATGGAAATGATGTCGCCGTTCTTGAGCAGGCCGATCGGACCACCCTCTGCCGCTTCGGGTGAGACGTGGCCGATGCACGCGCCGCGCGTGCCGCCGCTGAACCGGCCATCGGTGATCAACGCCACCTTGTCGCCGAGCCCCTGTCCCATGATGTAGCTCGTGGGTGAGAGCATTTCCTGCATGCCGGGACCGCCTTTCGGTCCTTCGTAGCGAATCACGACCACATCGCCGGGTTTCACCTTTCCCGCGAGGATGCCTTCGCAGGCATCTTCCTGCGATTCGAAGATGATGGCAGGTCCCTCGTGAGTGAGCATCTTGGGATCCACGCCGGCAGCCTTGATCACCGCGCCTTCCGGCGCGAGGTTTCCGCGAAGAATGAACAATCCGCCCTCCGGGCTGTAGGCGTTTTCGATTGGACGGATACAGGCCGGATCCTTGCTCTTGGCGCGCGCGATGTTCTTTCCAAGGGTCTTGCCGGTGACGGTTTTGCAGCCGGTGTTCAGCAGGCGCGGGATGCGGCTGATTTCCTTGAGGATCGCGCTGATGCCGCCGGCGCGGTCCACGTCTTCGACATGGTACGGCGAGGATGGCGAGACCTTACAGATGTTGGGACACTTCTTCGACAGGTCGTTGATGCGGTCGAGCTTGTAGTCGATGCCCGCCTCGTGCGCGATGGCCAGCGTGTGCAGAACGGTGTTGGTGCTGCCGCCCATGGCCATATCGAGTACGAAGGCGTTATCCAACGATTCCTGCGTGACGATGTCGCGCGGGCGGAGATTTTCGCCGATCATTTCCAGGATTCTCTTTCCGGCGGCGCGCCAGAGACCGCGGCGTTTCGGATCCTCGGCGAGGATCGTGCCGTTGCCGGGCAGGGCGAGGCCGATCGCTTCGCAGAGGCAGTTCATGGAGTTGGCGGTGAACATGCCGGAGCACGAGCCGGCACCGGGGCAGGCGTGGCATTCGAGTTCGAGGAGTTGTTTCTCGTCGAGCTTGCCGGCCTTGTAGGCGCCGATGCCTTCGAACACGCTGATCAGATCCACGGTGCGGCCGTCAGGCATTTTACCCGCGCGCATCGGTCCGCCGCTGACGAAGATCGTGGGGATGTTGCAGCGCAGCGCGCCCATAATCATGCCCGGGACGATCTTGTCGCAATTGGGGATGCAAACCATGCCATCGAACTGGTGCGCGTTGACCATAGTTTCGACGCAGTCGGCGACGAGCTCGCGGCTGGGCAGCGAGTACTTCATGCCGGCGTGGCCCATCGCGATGCCATCGCAGATGCCGATGGTGTTGAATTCGAAGGGGGTGCCGCCGGCGGCAAGGATCGCCTTCTTCACGATGTCGCCGACCTTGCGCAGGTGGACGTGGCCGGGGATGACATCGGTATAGGCGTTGCAAACGGCGATGAACGGTTTGGCAATGGCTTCGGAATTGAGGCCCGTGGCGCGCAGGAGGCTGCGGTGCGGCGCGCGTTCAAAACCCTGTTTCACTTTATCGCTTCTCATGACGAACTCCTTCCAGACGGTCTTTTTTCCAAGGATTGGAAAACTGTACACGGATTTTTCCAAGGATTGGAAACTTTTTTATTGGCGGCCGGGCCGGCGGAAGCTGAAGAGCAGCGCCGGGTCGGCGGGTGCGGATGGCAGCAGCAGCGTGGCCAGCAGCCCCAAAATCAGTGTCACGCCGAAGGCGAACGGGAAGTAGTAGATCCAGTGAACCTTGACGACGTACTGAATGACGAGGGTGCTCGGGATGGATACGGCGCAGCCCACGACCCACGCTGCGAACGACGCGCGGCGCGAGAAAAGGCCCAGCAGGAAGAGCGCAAGCACGGGGCCGCTGAAGAGGCTGATGATGGTGGTATAGGCCTGGATGACGTGCTCGAACGACGACACGAAGAACGCGATGCCGGTGGCGAGCGCGCCGAGGACGAAGGTCAGCAGGCGGGCCAGGTTGAGGTCGTGGGTGTCGGGCCGGGCGACGCGGCGCAGCGGACGGACGAAGTCGTTGACGACGACGGTCGACAGCGAACTGATGCCGGAGTCCATGCTCGACATGGCCGCTGCAAAGATCGCGGTGACGAGAAGACCGGACACGCCGTTGGGCAGGGCGTGGATGATGTAGTAAGGCAGGACCCGATCGCCCGCGGTTCCGGGCGGGAGCAAATTCGGGAACGCGGCGTAGTAGGCGAACATGCCGATGCCGAGGAAGAGCAGCAGGCCGATGAGCACGAAATCGGTGGCCGCGTTGAAGAGGATGGCCTTGACGACGCCCCGGAAATCGGAGGTGGTCATGAGGCGTTGCACGGTGGTTTGGTCGGTGCCGTAATCCTGCATGAGTTGGAAGAAGAATGCGACGGCCACCATCCATCCGCTCATCTCGAAGAGGCTGAGCCGGGTGTTGAACACGTGGAGGCGTCCGGCCTCGCCCGCGGCCGTGAGGATGCCGTGGAGGCCGCCGGGTACGCGCGTGAGGAGGGTGGTGGCGAGCCAGGCCGCGCCGACGACCATGATGATGAACTGGACCACGTCGGTCCAGATATCGGCAGTGATGCCGCCGAGAACGGTGTAGGCGGTGGCGATGAGGCCCATCAGGAGGATGGCGGACCAAAGGGGCAGGCCGGTGACGACGGAGAGGGCGACGGCGGGTGCGTAGATGACGGTGCCGAGCCAGCCGAGTCGCGCGAGGATGAAGAGAGCGGACACGGCGAAACGGGCGGGCCTGCCGAAGCGCAGGCCGATGTACTCATAGGATGTGGTGACGCGGAGCCGGCAGAAGACGGGATAGAAGACGAAGATCAGCACAGGGGCAACAAGCGGGCTGATGATGCAAACGACGATGAGCGAGATATTCTCGGTGAAGGCGGCTGCGGGCAGACCCATGTAGGTCACCGCGCTCGTCAGCGAGGCGAACATGCTCATGGCGACGATGAGCCACGGCATGCGTCGGCCGGCGAGGAAATACTCCTCGGTAGTTTTCTGTCGACCGGCGAAGATCCAGCCGATCGCCAGCATGCCGGCCATGTATGCGAAGAGAATCGCGTAGTTCAGGGGACTGAAGACCGCAGGTTGCATGCGGCCAGTTTACCCCGGCGGGGCACGATTGCCAACGGCGGGACGTAATTTCTGCGCCGGTCAGACCACGTTGCCGAGGATAATGCGGAAGCCGCGGATCGCGGAGCACGTTTCCATGATGTTATCCACTTGGATCGGCTTGATGATGTAATGTTCCACGCCGTGTGCGCGACCGTGCTCGATGTCCCTCTCATAGTCGGACGTGCTGACAATGACCACGGGGATGGACTTCAGTTCAGGGTCGCTCGAGACGCGGTTGAGCACCTCGCGGCCGTCGATGCCGGGCAGGTTGAGGTCCAGCAGGATCACGCCGGGCTTGGGGTACTTGGCCTTGTCGGCATAGGCGTTCTGGTTGTCGAGAAAATCGAGCGCCTCCTGTCCGTTGCGGACCACGTCTATCTTGTTCCATATGTTGGCGCGTTCGAAGGCACGCTGGGCGAGGAGGATGTCCGCTTCGTCGTCTTCGACCAGCAGAATATGGATGGGCTCAACGTTGATCCGCGTCATGATGGTCTCCCTTTTTTCCGGCCCGCCGGGCCCGGTGTTGGTTCGTCTGCTTCAATTCTTGTGTCCGTGCGTTTCGGCAAGGTGAACCAGAAGGTGCTGCCCTTGCCGAGTTCCGACTCGAGACCGATCTGGCCTCCGTGGCGGGCGACGATGCGTCGGCAGATGGCGAGGCCGATACCGGTGCCCTCGTACTCCTGCTGGGTGTGGAGCCGCTTGAACGGCGCGAAAAGCAGATGGCTCTCGGTGGATCGCATACCGATGCCATTGTCGGCGACGGCAATGCGCCAGTATTGATGTTCGTCCTTGGTCGTGACCCGGATGGTAGGCTCTGCATGTTTGTTGAACTTCAGCCCATTGCCGATGAGATTCTGGAACAACTGAATCATCTGCGTCTCATCGGCGATCACGGTGGGCAGGGGGCTCACGATGACCTTGGCGGCTTTCTCCTGGATGCGTTCGGACAGGTTGTCGATGGCTATTTTGGCCACGCTGTCGAGGTCCACAGGCGCGAGCGGTTGCTCGGCGGTGCCGGCCCGGGAGAACGCCAGTACATCGCGAATGAGCCGTCGCATTCGTCGGGCGGCGTCGACCATGATGTCGAGGTAGTTCCGGCCCTTGGGGTCGAAACGGTCGGCGTAGTCCTCGATCAGGACCTGTACGAAGCTCTCGATCTTGCGCAGCGGTTCCTGGAGATCGTGTGAGGCGACGCGGGCATACTCCTCGAGTGCGGCGTTGCTTTCGCGGAGTTGTTCGTTGCTGGACCGCAGTTCGTCCTCGATCTGTCGCAGTTCGGCGATGTCGCGCGCGACCGTCAGCACGGCAGGCTGGTTGCGGTAGCGGATGTTGGAGACGTGGACATGAACCGGGATGATGCGGCCATCGCGCGCCTGGTACAGCCGTTCGGGGCCGCTGGCGCCGTCAGCCTGTTCGATCTCGCGCAGCGTCATGCCCAGCAGTTCCTTGCGGGTGTAACCGAGAGAGGTGCAGGCTGCCTGGTTGCTGTCGAGAATGGTGCCCGCGCCATCGAGGACAAAGAGTGCGTCATCGATGCCCTCGAACAGCACGCGGAGGCGCTCCTCGCTCTCGCGCAGCTCGGCCTGTGCCAGTTGCGCATCCTGCATCAGGCTCAGCGCGGCGCGGCGGCCGGCTTCGCGTTTGCCGATTTCTTCCTTCAGCCGCTCATTGGTCTGCGAGAGCTCGCCAATCAGCTCTTCGCGCTGGCGCTGGACCTCGCGGAGTTCCGTCACGTCGTGAAATACGATCACGGCGCCCATGAGCCAGCCTTCGCTGTCGAGGATCGGCGCGGCATTGTAGGCAATGGGGTGCTCGGTGCCGTCGCGCGAGATGAGCAGGGCCTGCGTTTCTTCGCGGATGCGGCGGCCGGACGACAGCACGTAGCGCGATGGGTCGGGCTGGAGCGTGTGGGTTTTCTCGTTGATGATGTGGAACACCTCGGAAGCCTTTGTGGCGTGGGCGCGATCGGCAGGCCAGCCAGTCATGTCGATTGCCACGTCGTTCATCAGGGTAACCTTGCCGTCCACGTCGGTGGAGATCACGCCATCGCCGATGCTGCGGAGCGTGATGTCCAGCCGCTCGCTGATACCCGAAAGTTCGCGAGTGCTTTCCACATCACGCTGATGAGCCTGCTCAAGGGCGTTGGCCGTGATAAAGAGGTAGCCGCCGAGGGCCGCGAGCGCGGCGTAGACGAGGACGAGCAGGAGCTTGGCCGTCAAGGTGGGGGCGCATTCGGGCATGGCCCACAGGGGCAGCAGGACGGCCACGGCCAGGAGTGCGGCAACGCAAAGCACGAGCACGGCCGGGGCGTACTTCCGGAAAGGCGAGATCCACGCCAGTTCGACGTGCTCGGTGGCGTAGTCCTTCAACGCCCGCGTGTCGGAGCCGCGTACTATGATGGGGCGTGTGTCGGGCATGGTCATCCGGGTCCGGGTTGGTCATTCACGTCGGTCCCGGCCTGCTTCCAGACGACCGGGAATTTGGGTTCGCGACCGAGTTCCACCAGCAACTGGTTGATTTCCTCCTTCATTTCAATCACCCGGTTCTCGCGTCCCACCATGGCGCGGTTGAACGCCTCGAGTTCATCGTTGGCGCGGCGCACTTCCTCGATCGAAGCGCGCAACGCTTCGCGTGCGCGCGCAACCTGCAGGGTGTTGCCCAGGACTTCGGCGAGCAGCGCGATGTGTACGATCTGCGTGCGGGTGATGGGTCGACGCGAGATGCGATTATCGATGCTGATCACGCCGAAGATCAAGCCTGCCTGGCGCAGGGCAACGAGCGTGGTGGAAAGATTTTCCTCGCCGGGCTGGGCATCGGGGTTCCCCAAGGGGAGGCCGGTTTTGTAGGCTTCACCTTCGAAGAGATCAGCGACGTCGCGTTCATAGCCAATGTCCCACACGTGGTTGTGCTCGTCGGTGGTCCTGCCCTGCATGTCCGTACCGTACGTGCCGCGGAAGGGGGGATTCGCAGGATCGCCAAGGAAGAGCCCGACACGGTCTATGCCCATCTGCTCGCGGATGCCTTCCACGACGAGGCGGGAAATCTCGTCCTCGGTCGGACAACCCGCAAGTCTCGCCGAGAGGTTCAGCACAACGCCTTGGAGCTGCTCAGCCTGTTTGCGACTGGTGATGTCCTCTTTCATCGCGACGAAATGCGTGATCTCGCCGCGGTCATTCAGGATCGGTGCAATGATGGAGTAGTCCCAATAGAGGTCGCCGCCCTTGCGCCGGTTGTGAAACTCGCCGCGCCATTCGCGACCGGCGGTGATCGTTTCCCACAGTTCGCGATATTCCTCGATGCTTCGTTCGCCGGATTTAAGCATGCGGGGGGTCTGGCCAAGGATTTCTTCCTGCGTAAATCCGGTCATGGTGGTAAAGCTGGGATTGACGTACTCGATGAGGCCTTGTGCATCGGTGACCATGACGCCCGCAGGGCTTTGTTCCACCGCGCGGGTCAACTTGCGGAGTTCTGCATTACTCTGTTTCAGTTCAGTCAGGGAGCGCCAGCGGTCAAAGAACTGGCCAAGCCGTTCGGAGATGGCGTGCAGCAGTTCGCGTTCCTCGGGTGAGAACAGTTCGTGGTCCGGCACCGGCGGCCGTTCGCGGAATCCGATGTCGAGTGCGCCGATGACGGTGCCGAACTCCTTGATGGGGAACTCCTGATGCCACGGCGTTTCGATGTAATTCGCAGAGCGGTACTCGCGGTTGCGGATATGGAGGCGCGTACAGCAGATGGCTTCGTAACGGCACGCGTGGGGAATGATGTTGGCGATTTCCTCGAGTACCGGGCCCAGATCGTCCCCCGCCGAGGCAAAGAGCTTCTCGAGGCCGTAGAGACAGCCAAGCTCCTTCACGCGTTGCTTGAGTTCGTGCAGCCAGCGATTCCGTTCTTCGGTGGCGTGCTGGAGTTCCGATGCCTGGCGGTGGCGCTTGAGCGCATCCTCGATGATGAGCGGGAGCGATTCAAGGAATCGCGCGTAAGGGTCTTTGATTACGTAGTCGAGGGCGCCGAGCTTGAGCGCCTCGACGGCGACCTCTTCGCTACCCAGCGCGGAAATCATGAGAATGGGCGGCAGGGGTGGTTTGTTCCGCAGTTCCCGGATCACGTCCAGTCCGGACATGACCGGCATGCGCTGATCGATGACAAGGATGTCGTGTTTGCCGGCGGCATATTGGTCGAGCCCCTTGCGTCCATCGAAGGCCAGGTCGACGGCGTAGCCGCGGCTTTGGAGATGAAGCTGGATGAGGTGGGCGACCGTGCCGTCGTCCTCCATCAGCAGGATGCGAACCTGCCTGGTTTTGTTCGTGGCAGCTTTCACGGGGCGTCCAGTATTATAGCGGAACCACGGAAGCGAAAGGAAGTCCGCGTCTGCACTTCGTTCATGGGCGGGTGCAGAGGCCTATTGCCGCAGGCGCACAAAGCGAACCTGCGATGTTACATCCCGGTTCACACCGCGGTAGCCCACGCATTGCCCGTCGCCGTTGATCACCGGCTCTGCTGTGGTCTCGTGGATCACCACGCGGCCATCCTTGGTCAGCAGGCGATAGCGCTCGCGGAATAGCCGCGCGCCGGCTCCCAGGGCCAACTGGCCCTCGGCCTGAAGTCGTTCGCGTTCCGCCCTGGCAAAGAGATCTGCGTGGTGTTTGCCGACGACCTCGTCGGCTGTGTAGCCCAGCATCGCCAGCACAATGGTGCTCGAATACGTATAGCGCCCGTCCGCGTCTGTTTCCCAGATCCAGTCGGCCGAGCAGGAGGCGATATTTTCAAAACGAGCAACACTTTCCCGCAGGGCGGCTTCGGCGCGCTTGCGTTCCGCGATTTCGGCGAACAACGCGCGGTTGAGCGCTGTGACATACAGGATCGCGAACAGCATGACCACGATTGTTGCGCCGGCCGTGATGAACCAGTACATGTATTGTCGCGCGACCGCGATGAAGGATATCTCGCCAAAGTGCTCGTAAGGAGGCAGGCGCAATTCCTTGAAGGCCTCGTGCACTGCGATATTGGAGCGGGGCGATGTCCATCCGAGCAGGTGGGGGCGGTCGACCACTTCGGGGAACTTGCCCGACATGGTGAGCAGGGCCGCGGCGACACGTTTGGCGGTGTCGTCGGGGACCCGTTCGCAGGCGGCGAAATACCATTCGGGATAAAGACGTGTGCTCACGGCGACGGGCAGGTGTTCATTTCCCGTGTCATCATTCAACGAGATTACGCGCACGGCGGACATGTCGAGTTTCTGTGCTGCGGCCATCGCTTCCAGCGTCCCGGAGCGGACGCAGCCGACATCGAGCGAGCCGTTCAGGACATTGGCCACCACGGTTTCGGCACGGTTAAGGAACATGGGCGGCTTGATATCCCCGGCGGGGTCGATGCCGTTTGCGCGCAACTCGCGCAGGACCGACACCCATTCCTCCATGGAGCGTTCCGATGTGCTGCCGAGAGACTTGCCTTTGAGATCTGAGGCGGTGAGCAGGCCGGAGTGATCGGCGCGACAGAACACCGTTGCTCCGGCGAGGGCGTAGGCATTTCCCTTGAACGTATTCTGGAGCGTCGCGATGGCCTCCGTGCCATGACGGATTTCCAGTTTCACTTCGAGGCCGGGATCGACGATGACGAAATCAAGCGCGCGCCGGTCGACCTGGTTGATCAGGTCGTCGTAGCCAAGGGGTACGAGGACGAACGTGGTGTCGGAGACGGTGTCATTCAAATACTGCACCGTCATGCCCCAGCGGTCCTGTGTGGCTTCGGGGCCTTCGGACGCCCATACACCGATCTTGGCATGATAGGTTTCGGCGAAGGCGCTGGTGGACAGCGCCAACAAGAAGAGCAGGACGCACCGCAGCATCCTGTTTGCTCGAAATGCCCGGTTGTTGGACAAATCCAAACAACGGCGCTCCTCCCACCCGGGAGTTAAGGCCCTCTCCATGAAAACCCTCCTTGCAAGGTCGTCGCCCACAACGACAACCGGGCTTATACTGACAACGGGCGCCCTAGTTGTCTGCAAGAAACTGCACGCAAACCGTGTAGGACCATTCCTACACGATGGCGGGGACAGGGTTAACGGGGTCACTGGAGGTGGGTACGATACCAGCGCGCCTTGTACCGCGTCGCGAACCGTTCAGCGGAAAAATGCGGTGGCGGGTACCGGCGAGGCTTCGTTATCATTACCCGCAGGGGAGGACGGAACGTGTCGGATAGATTCCAGCCTGTCTCGATGGAGCAACTTGCATCGTGGGTCTTCTCGGAACTGGAGGGGGCAGGCTCCATTTTTGGCATTCCGCGCGAGCTGTTTTTCCGTCCGTTGCCGGATGACCCGATCCGCACCTGCTTGTATGGGCAGGACCTGGAGACGCCGTTTGGCGTAGCGGCTGGTCCACATTCCCAGATGGCCCAGAATATCATCGCGGCTTGGCTATGTGGCGCCCGGTTCATCGAGTTGAAGACCGTCCAGACGTTGGACGAGATCGAGGTCTCCAAGCCCTGCATTGACATGCAGGACGAGGGTTACAACTGCGAGTGGTCGCAGGAACTCAAGGTGGACCAATCGTTTGACGAGTATGTGCGGGCATGGGTGTTGATTCATGCGCTGCATCGCAAGCTGGGGCTTCCCGGCCGGCGGCCCGGCATGATTTTCAACGTCAGTGTGGGTTACAACATGGAGGGCATCCTCAAGCCCAACATGCAGGGTTACCTGCGCCGGATTGCCGATGCGGGCGACCTGCTGAAGCAGCACATCGCCACCGTGGCGAAGTATGTGCCGGGCATCGACGATGGTTCGATTCCCGCCCGGCTGTCGGACAACGTCACGCTTTCGACGATGCACGGATGTCCGCCGGACGAGATTGAAAAGATCTCCGCGTACCTCATTACCGAGTGGGGTTTTCACACGAATGTGAAGCTGAACCCGACGCTGCTGGGGCCGGAGATGCTGCGACGCATTCTCAATGAGGATCTGGGATTTCGCGAGGTGCATGTTCCTGACGAAGCTTTTGGCCACGATCTGAAATACGCGGACGCGGTGCCGATGCTGCGGCGGCTGCAGGATGTCGCGAAGAGGAAAGGCGTGTGCTTCGGCGTCAAGCTCTCCAATACGCTCGAGGTGGAGAACCGGCGCGACGTGTTCCCGAAGAAGGAAAAGATGATGTACATGTCGGGCCGTCCGCTGCACGCGGTGACGGTCAACCTTGCGGCCAAGCTGGCGGAGGAATTTGGCGGCCAGCTTGCGATGTCGTTCTCGGCGGGAGCGGACGCCTTCAACGTGGCGGACCTGCTCGCGTGCGGCATGAAGACCATCACGGTGTGTTCCGACATCCTGAAAACGGGCGGTTATCTGCGCCTGCGCCAGTATGTTGAGCGCGCGCGTGCGGCCGGCATCCCCGCGCCCGACGGGGCTCTCGCACACCTCAAGGCCTATGCCGACGCGGTCAGGAAGAGTTCCCGTTATGCCAACGCCCTGGATGCCCAGCGGACGAAGACCTCGCGGGAGTTGGGACTTTTCGACTGCATCAAGGCGCCCTGTACGGACGAGTGCCCGGTGGACCAGAAGGTGCCGCAGTATATGAATTGTGTGCGCGAGGGACGGTTCGAGGATGCGATCGAAATTACGCGCGGCGATAATCCGCTGCCGACGATTCTGGGGCGGGCCTGCAACCATCTCTGTGAGAAGGTCTGTATCCGCACGCATCTGGATGAGCCCCTGGCGATTCGCGAGATGAAGCGCTTCATCATGTCGCAGGAAAAGAAACTGCACCATCGCGCGAAGGACGTTGCGCGCGGCGTAAAAGTTGCCGTGATCGGCGGCGGCCCGTGTGGGTTATCCGTCGGCTACTTCCTTGCGCAGGCAGGTTACAAGGTGACGGTGTTGGAAGCGCGGGAATATCCCGGCGGCATGGTGGCCGGCACGATTCCCGCCTACCGGGCGTCGCAGGCGGCGATCGATCAGGACATGGCCATCCTCCGTGAGCTCGGTGTCGAGATACTGACCGGCAAGCGGGCCGGACGTGATTTTACGCTCGAGAGTCTCAAAAAGGATGGCTTCAAATACACGGCCATTGCTGCGGGCGCGCAGCAGGGGAAGACGCTCGGCATTGAAGGCGAGCAGAGTATCGGGGTCATCGACGCGCTGGATTTCCTTCGAAGCGTTCGCGAGCACAAGCCCATGCCGCTCGGAGAGCGGATTGGCGTGATTGGCGGCGGCGACGTGGCGATGGACTGTGCGCGTTCTGCGCAGCGCCTGACCGGACGGAAGGCGACCATCATCTATCGGCGCACGATCGACCAGATGCCGGCCGAACTTGAGGAAATAGAGGGCGCGCTGGAGGAGGGGGTCGAAATCCGTGAGCTGCTCAAGCCGCTGCGCGTCATTTCCAGCGGCGGCCGCATGACTGGTCTGGAGTGTCTGCGCATGAAGCTGGGCGATCGGGACAGCTCGGGCCGGAGGAAGCCCGTGGACATCCCCGGCTCTGAAACCGTGGTGCCGGTCGATACGCTCATTGTGGCGATCAGCCAGGAGCCGCTTCTTGATTTCCTGGGCGAAGCGAAACTGGCTCGCGCAAAGAACGGTTTCATCCAGGTCGATCGCGCGACGATGGAGACGTCGATTGCAAACGTGTTTGCCGGCGGAGATATCATGCAGGACGGTCCATCCTCCATCGTGAAGGCGCTGGGTGACGGTCGCAGGATTGCCATGAGCATCCGGCGGAAGGAAGAGGGCCCCGGCACCCTCCCGGCGGACGACGCCGGGACGAAGGGTGCGGATGTCGTGGATCTGAAACGCCGTCGCGCATGGCGTCAGTATCGCGTGGAGGTGCCGGAATTGCCGCCGGAGAAACGTACCCGGTTTGACGAAGTTCTGCTGACGTTGTCGGAAGACGAGGCCCAGCGAGAGGCGGCCCGCTGTCTTGACTGCAACGTGATGTGCAGCCTTTGCGCAAGCGTGTGTCCGAACCTGGCGATTCAGACGTACCGCACACAGGCGTTCGAGGCGACGCTGCCAAAGATCCACATCAAGAGCGGTGCGCTGAGCGCTACCGATGGCGAGAAGTTCCGGGTTGGGCAGTCGTTCCAGGTGGCGGTGCTGACGGATTTCTGCAACGAGTGCGGTAATTGCGTCACGTTCTGTCCGACGGCTGGCCGGCCCTATAAGGACAAACCCCGGCTCTACCTCCAGCGGTCGGAATTTGAGGCAGAGACAGACAACGCGTTCATGCTTTTCCGGCATGCCGGCACGTGGAGCATCGTGGGCCGTTTTGGCGGGGCCACGCATGAGCTCGTGTTGGATGACGAGTTGGTCTACTCAGCGCCGCAGTTCCATGTCCGGCTTGACCCGGTCACGCTGAAAGTCCGCAAGGGGGTTCCGGTGGGTGCGGGCGCGGACGGCAAGGAGTTCAGTTTGCGGCCGTGCGCGGAGATGCTTGTGCTGGCCCGGGGTATCCGCAGTTCGTTGAGCCACCTGCCGACCGGTTGAGTTAAACCACGGGGCGCGCTATTCGTCGGTGATGACGATCGGCGTTACGCCGACGGCCTTGGCGCCGGTGGTCTGGTCCGTGATGGTCACCCGCACCTTGTACTTCCCGGCCTCGACGGAGCGGGGGATGCGCAGGTAGTGGGCGAGATAGAAGTCGCGTTTCCGGCTGCGCGATGTGTCGGTGGACATGACCGGGTGCTGCTTCCAGACCTCGCTGTCATCTGCGGCGTTGAGCAGGGCGAGTTCTTCCGAGAACCGTATCACGTAGCGCGTATCTTCCAGTTGCGGCGTGAAGTGGGTGAGTTCGGAATATACTTGGATGAGCGGCATCGCGCGGCGCGAGAATTGGTTGCTGGTAAATGGATCGTAGATTCCGAAGCCACCGACATCGCGGCACACGACAATCTTGGATATCTCGGGCATCTTTGCGCGTTCGCCGAAGAGGGCGGACAGGCGGCTGTATTCCGCCTCCAGCGCGTCGAGGTCCGTCTTGCGGTTCCCGTCATGTCCGAGGGTGTTTCCAAAATGGTTGAGCATGGCCTGGTAGATCCGCAGCACTTCGGCCTCGGCCGGAGACACGTCCTTCAGGTCGCTCTCGGTCAGCCCGAACAGGGGGTTGTAGAGCCCGAGCCCGGCGATAGAGATATAGGGGCGGAGTCCCATGTCGCCGCGGGCGATGTCGGAGCGGAAATAGCGATCCATCTGTCCCAGCAAATCATCCAGTGTTCCTGAAAGCCCCGCCGCAGTATACTCGGATTCCGTGGGCAGGGGCACGGCGACAGAGGGCTTGAGTTGCACGTCCGGTGGAAGCTGCGTGGCGGATGTCTTTTGTGCGTCGGATGGTTCGCCGAAAAGACGGTTACGGGTGGGCCCGTGAAGGAAGACGGCCGCTGTGGCGACTACGATCAGTGCCAGCAGGACAAGAAACCACGACTTCTTCTTCCCCGGGGCCGCTGCGAGTTGGGGCTCGGCATCCAAGGCGCCGGGCTGCTCCTCCCCGGGCAGGTTATCCGCACGGAATGAAGAAGGGGTCGTTTCCGCGGCCAGAAGGGCATCCGGATGGTCTTCCGGCGGGGGCGCCAGAAGTTCTTCCGGAAGCTGGTCGAAGATCTTCGGGGGCAGCAGCGAGTCGCTTCCGTCCCGCCTCAGATTCTCGTCGTCCTGGTTCTCATCCAACATATCGTGCGCCTTGTCTTTCGCTATCTTCCGGAGGCCGGATCAGCGTGCAGCATGAAGCCTGTCGTTCCTCGCCGTGCGTGGGCCGTGCGGCACGCCCTGATTCCGGGTTGCTCCTCCGAATCCCTTAACCCGCCGGGCGGTTTGCGCCGCTGCGGTTGACGGCCGCGGTGTACGCAGCCTGGAGCTGCTCGAGACGGCTGTTGATCGTTGCCTCGCGTTCGCGCATACGGGCCAGGTCTTCTTCGTTGACCCGGACCTGCTGAGCGAGGCCGCGTTCCTTCTGGCGCCACTCGTTGGCGGCGTCCTGGTACTGCTTCTTGAGCTGCTGCAGTTCCATCTCGCGCTGGCGGCGCTGCTCGCGTTCGCTGTCGTAGAACTTTCTCTGCTGCTCGAGGCGGAGTCCCATGGCCTGATTCTCGCCCTGGAGTTGCAGGACGCGGTGTTCGAGGTCCTCGGCCTTGATCCGGGCTGTCTCGTGTTCGTCCTGCACCAGGTTCCGCTGCTGCTCGAGTTCGAGTGCGGCCTGCGACAGCTGGCTCTCCACCTGCGCGTAATCCTGCCGTGCCTGCGCGAGTTGCTGCTGGAGGTCCTCGAGGCGGAGCCCGAACTGGCGTTCGCGATCTGCGATCGCGGCCTTGCTCTGCTCGACCACGCGGGCGGCTTCCGCAAGCTGCGCCTGGAACCGGCCGTTCTCGGACTGCAGGCTCTGCACTTCGCGGGCCAGACCCTGCTGCTCGCTGCGCATCCGTTCCTGCATCTCGCGGGCGGCGCGGCGATCCTGCTGCAGTTCGTCCTGCAATTGCTTGACGCCATCCTGCAGGTCGCGCAGCGCATTTTCCTGTTCGAGGATTTGCGCCTCGGCATGCTGGCGGCGGGCGAGTTCTTCGCCGTACGCCTTGCGGGTGGCGGCGAGTTCGTTGTCACGCCGCTGCGCGCGCTGCCATTCCTCTTCCAGCAGTTTCTTGTACTGGTTGAGGTCCGTTTCCTGCTGCTTGAATTTCTGCTGCTCGTCGACGATGGCCTTTTTCTGCTGCTCGAGTTGCAGGCCCAGGTCCTTCACCTCGCGGCGCATATCGGAAACCGAGTCGTCGCTTTCCTTCGCCTTCAGTTCGAGGTGGGCGACCTGCTGGGCGAGATCGTGCTTCTCGCGGTTCAGGCGATCGCGCTCGTCGATCCACTGCGTATCCTTCTGCTTGAGATCCCAGTCGAGCTGGTCGGCCTTCTGTGCGGACAGGCGGGCCTGCTCCTTGATCTCTTCAACGGTCTGGCTGAGCTGCTGCTCGCGGCTGCGGGCCTCGTCCTGCACGCGCGTGAACTCGCTGCGGATGTGGCTGAGTTCCTCGTCGCGCTGCTGGAGAAGATCGCGAACATCCTTTTCGTCCTTGAGCTTCTCTTCGAGCTGGATTTGGGTTTCGGCCAAGCGTTGGGTCAGGCTCTGGGCTTCCGATTCGGCTCGCAGTGCGCGCTGGGTGAGGGTTTCCTCCGCCCGCTTCGTGTGTTCGGAGACGAGACGCAGCTTTTCGAGCTGCTGCTCGATCTGGGCTTCCTTCTCGGAGATGACCCCGGCGGCGGCCTGTGCCTGCTTGGTGAGGGCGTCGGCCTGTTGTCCAAGTTCGAGCTGTCGCTGGGCGGCATCATCAAGCCGGCTCTTGAGCGATTCGATTTCGGCGGTGAGTTCGGCCTCGCGTGCCGCGCGTTCGGCGTTCAACCGTGCGCTGAGTTCCAACTCGCGGCGCCCCGCCTCCGCGTGGGCGGAAGCCTGGGCGGACTCGACCTGGAGCTTGAGCGATTTGACTTCGGCTTCCAGTTCGGCCGTACGGCGGGAACTTTCTTCCTGCAAGATGCGCAGCTTGTCGCGCTGCTGTTCGACGAGTTGTTCCTTCTCGGCCAGTACGCCGGCGGTGACCTGCGCCTGCGCGGTGAGGTTATCCACCTGCTGGCGCATCTCCTTGGTCTGTTTGCCGACATCGCTTCCGGCGAGCTGTTCCTTCAGCGAGTTGATCTGCTCGTTAAGCTCTTGTTCGCGGCGGGCGCCTTCTTCCTGTGCGGCGCGAAGCTGTTCCTGGAGTTGCTGCAACGCCTTTGCGTTGTCTGCGCCCGAGGAACTGGTGGCCTGAAGTTGTTCCTTCAGTGTCTTGACGGTTTCCTCAAGTTCCTTCTCGCGGGGGCTGGGGCCGGTTACGACCGCCTGCTCGACCGCGGCGGGGCGGGCCTTGAGTTCCTCGATCTGCTTGCGGAGTTCGGCGGCTTCTTCAGCATCCGCCTTTGCCTTGCGAAGCTGTTCTTCGAGCTTGCGTGCTCCCTGCGCCTTGGACTCGCCCTCGGCGATCGCGGACTTCAACTGGTCCTTCATCGCCGTGAGTTGTTCGCGGAGTTCCTGTTCGCGCTCGCTCGCGGCGGAGGCCGCAGGTGCGGCAGCAGCTGCAGGAGCGGGAGTAGGGGCGCGCGGGGCGGGTGCCGCAGGGGCTGCGGGCGTCGCGGGCGCGTCGGCCTTTTTCTCGGTCGGTTCGGGGCGCTTCGCGGTCGCCGGAGGCCGGCTCTTCGGGGGCGTGGTCGCCACGGGCTCGATCGGCTTTCCGGTCTTTGCCGCGTACTCGGCCATTGCCTTGGCCCAGACGGCCTTCGCCACCGCGTCATTCTGAATGACGGGGAGAACGACGGCGTGGGCGGTGGATGTTTCGCCGGACGATTTGTGCACCATCTTCGCGACGGGCACTACGGCGCCGGAGCGGACAAAATCGGTGAGTGCCTTCGGATTGATGGGGCCGAATGACTTGCCGTTGGCCAGGTCGACCATCCAGTTCATCTCGAGGGCCGGCAGGCTTTCCACGGGCATCCAGTCGGTCTTGTCCTTGGAAATCTGGTTGCCGGGAGCAATGCGGCAATCTTCGGCCCAGCTGCGCAGCTGGCTAACGCTTAACGGGCCATACACGCTTCCGTCGGAGGTTTTGAGAAACCAGGAAGAGGAGTCCTTTTCTCCCCGCTGACTGTCATAGATTTTCGACATGGTATGACTCTCCCCCTTATTCAAAGGTCCAATACGATCAGCAACTTGTAGGTTTCAGCATGGAATCAGTAAAGCGAAATATAGCACAGGCCTTCAGGCGCAGGCAGCAGTTTTTTCCGCTTTTGGGACAAGCCGCGGAAGGTGTTCCCGTAAGCGGTGTTACCCGGCAGACGGTTTGGCGGGGCTGGCGTCGTCCGCCGGGGCGGCGGGTTCGGGCAGGGCGGGAACGACGATGCGTTCCGGATCGGCGGGGGTGGGCGCCGAGGCGAGCCGCTTTTGAACCTTCTCCACCTCCGGCAGCGCTTCGGGCCGGATGTCGAAAGAGCCTTGCACCACGGCCCCGTCTTCGACAACGAGATGCGCGCCGTGAATCTCTCCCTTGAACTCACTCGTCGAGCGCAGCGTGACGACGCCGGTGGAGTAGAGGTTGGTGTTCAGCGTGCCGGCGAGGTCGACGTTGCGGAAGGCGGATTCCTTCCGCAGGGAGAACCCGGTGCCCGGTTCGATGCGGAGGTCCACCGTCTTGATCTCGTGCCGGACGAAGCTCGCGCCGGGGAACACGGTGAGCAGCCGGAACACGGTGACGTTACACCCGGAGATCTTCCCCTGCAGGTCCATGTCCGTCGCCATGAGCGTTGCGGAGGACACGGACCCGCGCGGGGTGACGCGGATCTTGCCGAGGGTCTTGAGCGTCTCGCGGCATTCGGCATCGATCGTGTAGCCGGCGAGGTCGAGGGTGGTGCGGCACTTGGGGCAGTAGGTGCTATGCTGGCGGCCCGTCAGGTTGAACTCGTAGCCGCACTCGAAGCACCGGATGTGCTGACGCGGGGGCAACGCGGTATGGCCGACCGTGGCAGCGCTTTGCGCTGGTGACGGTGGTTGCCCGGACGCAGCAGGACGGTTCCCCGCGGGCTGTGCCGATGCGGGCACGGGTGCGCCCGGCATGGCGGCAGGCCTCAGCCGGGGCCCATAAGGAGCGCCGGAGAATCCGGAACCTGGTTTTTTCGGTGCGTCTGCCAAAACTTACCCCCTGCCTGCGGAAGAAACCGCGAGCCGGCTGCCGCACACGCGACAGCCTTCAATCAGCAGCGGGATCAGACGGAAGGCGCGTAGGGCAGCTTGCCCTTGCCGAGGAAGCTCGGACGGCCATCGTCATCGGCCTTGGCCGAAACCGGCTGACCGCTCGGGTTCACATCGACCTTGCCGACGAACGTTACGCCGTCCTCGACCGCGAGGCGCTTGGACTTGATGTCGCCGGTGATCTTCGCGGTGGACTTCATTTCGATTTTGTCCTTCGCGTTGATCGTGCCGTTGACCGTGCCTTCGACGGCGACGGAACTGGCGGTGATGTTGCCCTTCATCGTTGCGGTCTTGCCGAGGATCGCGTCGCCCTGGCAGACCAGGTCGCCGTCGAGTTTGCCGTCGAGCCGGACCGAACCGGCGCTCTTGATGACGCCGGTGATCTCGACTTCGGCGGTGATGATGGATTGCTGCTCATTGCCGTTGCTCATGCGTGCTCCTTATGTAAAGGGGAGGTCCTTGCTCCAGCCCACAATGACTTCGTACTATAGATGTGCAGACAAGTGAGACAAGCGGAATCGCAACGCGGGAATGCGGAACGCAGAACGAAGAATGCAGAATGAGGATGCGGCGTTGGTGGACTTGGCACGGAAAAGGCTCTTGTGAATAGACGGACTGCAGAACTAGAATCCGTCTGAGGGCATTTGCGTCCGCAGGCAGGGGAGAGAAGCCTTATGGACATCATGATTGTAGAGATATTCCTCAAGGCCTTCGTGCTTTGCGGGCTTCTCTATCTGGTGGCGCGCAACGAGGCGGATTTCGACTTCGCAAAAGTGGCAATGGTCACCGCCGGTATCAGCATCGGCACCTTCTTCATTGATCTTCTTTTGCAGCCCCATATCGGCGTCCTCACGTTCATCCCGTCCATCGCCTTTGTGATGTTCATGATCATGAAGTTCTGCTGGGCGCCGTTCTGGAAGGCGTTCCTCGTCACGTTCCTGTATCTCCTCTTCAACATTGTCCTCGCCGTAGGAGTTCTGTTGCTTATCGGCAAGGTGAATGAGTCCTCGGGTGAGACGGTGATGTCGAAGCATGACAAGGATTTGATGGAAGCGCGGCAGATGGTTCACGAGATGTACAACATGCCGCCGCCGCCACCTCTGCCGGCGCCCGAGGCTTCGGCCAAACCGCCGTCGCAGGCGGAGGAATTTCTGAAGATGTTCAAGGAATTCTTCTCCAAGCCCAAATCGTGCCAGACAGAGCCCGTGGTTGCCGCGCCCACGCCGATCACCGTGATTCCGGCCGCGACTACGGCCGCACCGGTTGCCCTGGCCGTCTCGCCGCGGCCCGCGACGGCCGCGCCGCCCGCGAGCATCGCGTTGCCGGAAATGCGCGAGGCCGAACCGGCACCCGCGCCCGAACCCGTGCCTGCGGTGGCACCGCCGGCACCCGCGCCGGCAAGCAGCGGCGGATTCAAGGCGTTCCTCCACAACATGTCGGGTCGCGCCGCGGTGACGGAGGCCACAGCGGACGCGCCGGGCTGGGATACGGCGCGCGCGAAGATCGGTGTTTCGGCGGTGATGACGGGCAAGAACGGCAACCGCGTCGCCGTGGTCAATGGCGAGATGATTGAGGAAGGCACATACTTTTCGCTCGAACACGAGCGGCTGATCTATCGCTGGCTGCTTAAAGAGGTAAAGCGCAGCAAGGTGGTCTGGGAGCCCGCCCCGGCCGAGCCGGCCGTGGCGAAGTAGGGGGCCTCGCCCGCCGCATCCCTGCCAACGGCGATTTTTCCAAGGGTTGGAAAATCGGTCCCGGTTTTTTCCAATCATTGGAAAAAGGCGTGCCATTTCTTCCAAACCTTGGAAAAATCAGTCGGTACGGCACGTCGCTGCCATGGAGAGGTGTGTATGAGTTCGCTGCTGATCAAGAACGGCCTGGTGGTCACCCTGAACGATCGGAACGAGATCATCCCGAACGGCTCGGTGTACATCGAGGATGCCAAGATCGTCGAAGTGGGCGTCATCCCCGATTCCAAGTACCGGCCGGCGAAGACGCTGGATGCTGCCGGCTGCGTCGTGATGCCGGGACTCATCAACGCGCATCATCATCTTTACTCCACCTTCGCGCGCGGCTTCGCGCCGCCCGGCCGCCCCGCGGAGAACTTCAAGGAGATCCTCGAACACCTCTGGTGGAAACTCGACCGGGCGCTCGACGCGGAGGATGTCTATTATTCCGCGCTGCTCGTACTGCTGGAGGGTATCAAGGACGGTTGCACGACGGTGATCGATCACCACGCTTCGCCCGCGTGCTGCGACGGCAGTCTCGACACGATCGAGAAGGCGTTTCGCGACGCCGGGCTGAATGGCTGCCTGTGTTACGAAGTTTCAGATCGTAATAAAGAAGGCGAAGGGATCGCGGAGAACGAGCGGTTCATCCGCAAGTGCGCGCAATCGGGCGACGCGCAGATCGCGGCCATGTTCGGGCTGCACGCGTCAATGACGCTTGGGCACGCGACGCTGGAGCGGTGCGCGGCGATCGGCAAGGAAACCGGCGCGGGGTTCCACGTTCACGCGGCGGAAGACGAGATGGACGAGAAGGTCACGCAGGCCGAGTTTCACAAGCGCGTGATGGAGCGGTTCCGTGACGCGGGGATCACGGGGCCGAAATCGATTTTCGTACACGGCGTGCATCTGGATGAGCGCGAGCGGGAGATTTTGAAGGAAACGGGGTCGATGGTGGTGCACAACCCCGAGTCGAACATGAACAACGCGGTGGGCGCGGCGCGGATACTCTGCATGATGTCGCGTGGCGTGCTGGTGGGGCTGGGGACGGACGGGATGGCCTCGCACATGATCGCTTCCGCGCGGGCGGCGTACCTGTTGCAGCGGCACGTGGTGAAGGATCCGCGCGTGGCGTTCGGCGAGGCGTGCGACATGCTGCTGAAGAACAACCGGACGATCTGCGGGCGCCTGTTCCGCGAGCCGCGCGGGATGCTCGAAGCGGGGCAGCTTGGCGACGTGGCGGTGTTCGAATATGTGCCGTTCACGCCGCTCACCGGGGCGAATTTCTATGGACACCTGCTGTTCGGATTGTATGACACCGCGGTGCGGGCGACCGTCTGCCGCGGGCGTGTGCTGATGGAGCACGGCAAGATTCTCGGGCTCGACGAAGCCGCGATCCGCGCGCAATGCGTGGAACGCGCGGGACGGCTGTGGGGGAGAATCGCCTGACAGGCACGCGGGTTTGGCTACACGCCGCGGAGCGGTTTGGTGTATTGATCGGGGATGGCAGCGATTTCGTGCCAGCGGTAAGCCAGGGATGAAGAAGAAATCGAAGAAACCCGTCTCGAAAGTGAGTCGCCCGAAAACGAAGAAGGCGGCGTCTCCCAGCGTTAAACCCGAAGGTTCCGGTCTCTTCAACGCCACGCGCAGGGTCGAGGTCGACGGCACGCGCACATTCACGGAGTACCTCTCGCAGAAGGGCGTCAACGCGTCGATGGGCCTGGAGACGAGCACGACGGACTTGACCGCGGCGCAGATTCTCCGGGTGGAAGGCGGGCAGAAGTATACGTTGGGTCGTCTGCTGGCGCAGGGCGGCATGGGCGCGGTGCATCAGGCGCGCGATCTGAACTGTCGCCGGGTGGTGGCGATGAAGCTGCTGCCGAAGGGGCAGCAGAACCAGGTTGAGGATCTCATCCGCTTCATCGAAGAGGCGCAGATCACTTCCCAGCTCGAGCATCCGAACATTGTCCCGATCCACGAGCTTGGATTGGATGCCGACGGCAACGTGTTCTACACGATGAAGTACGTCAAGGGCGTGACGCTCACGGAGATTCTCGACAGCATCCGCCATGGCGACACGGCGACGATCGAGCAGTATCCGCTGGCGCGCCTGCTCACCATTTTCCAGAAGGTGTGCGATGCCATCGCGTTCGCGCACTCGCGCGGTGTGGTGCACCGCGACCTCAAGCCCGACAACATCATGGTCGGCGGTTTCGGCGAAGTGCAGGTGATGGATTGGGGGCTCGGGAAAGTGTTGCGTGACCGCCGGCTGGGCGTGGAAGAGCCGCGGGTGCCCATCGATGTTCCACCCGTTCGTGTCGAAGGGGAGGCGCAGGGCGGCAAGGAAGAAGGGATCGACTCGATTCGCACCGACGATATTGGCACGGGCCTGAGGACGATGAGCGGGCGCGTCATGGGCACGCCGGGGTTCATGGCGCCCGAGCAGACGCATGCGGCGGGCACGGATGTGGATGTGCGGTCGGACGTCTACTCGCTGGGCGCGATTCTTTACAGCATCCTGACCCTGCGCTCGTCCGTTCGCGGCAAGGAGATCCGCGAGGTGCTGCGCCAGATTATTCACGGCGACATCATTCCGCCGGAAGCTTTCAACGAGTCTACGCCGCCGATGCCGGACATGAAGATGGTCGTGCTGTATCACTGCCCGAGCCGGCGCATTCCGAAGCTGCTTTCGAACATCGCCATGAAGTGCATGCAGGTGAATCCGTCGGACCGCTATCCGTCGGTGACGGACCTGCAGCGTGACTTGGAAGCGTACCAGGACGGCTTGGTCTGGCACCTGGTAGCGGACGATGATTTTTCGGGCGGCGACGTTTCGATGCGCTGGGAGGTCATCGGCGGCCAGTGGGAAATCCGCAACGGCGAACTGCGGCTGCACGGCGGCGAGCCGCAGATGCTGCTGCTGCGGCAGGATGTGACGGGCGACGTGCGCATTGAGTTCGAGTGCCATCTCGAGAGCCTCTACCTGAACGACATCGGTTGCTTCATGAGCGCCGTCCGGTCCGAGAACCGGAAGGAAATCCCGTCGAGCGGCTACGAGCTGAAATACGGCAGCTACGACAATTCGCTGAACGTGCTGTCGCGTTCCAACCAGCGCATCTGGAGCCAGGGGGCGACGCCGATCGAGCGCGGCAAGCGGTACCGCGTGATGGCGGAACGCATCGGCTCGCGGCTGCGCATGCTGGTCAACGGTGACGAGGTGATTCGCTTTGCGGATCCCGATCCGCTTTCGGGTCCCGATCGGACCGCGGTGGGCATTCTTGGTTGGATGGCCGATACGCGCTACAGCTCGATCCGCGTGTACACGCGTGGGACGCCGCTGAAGAGCGACCTGCTGGACGTTGCGGAACGGCATCTTCAGAAAGGTCACTACGGCACGGCGCGTGATCTTTTCCAGGAAGTAATCATGTCGTCCGACGACGCAGAGCACGTGAGTCGCGCGAAGCACGGGTACGCGACGGCAGAGAATCGCGAAGCCATGGCGGTGCAACTCGCGGCGTGGCGCAGGAAGTTGGAGATGGCGTGGCCGGGCGCGGCGTTTGCCCTGCGGATGGACAACGATGGACTGACGTTGGAAGTATCCAACGCGGGCGTGACCGATCTGGAGCCGTTGCGCGGGATGCCGCTGACGTCCATTTACTGCGCGGGCAACCGGATCGCCGATCTTGGTCCACTGAAGGGGCTGCCGTTGCGCACGCTGAATTGCGGCGGCAACCCGATTGAAAGTCTCGAGCCGCTGCGCGGGATGCCGCTGGCGACGCTGCTGTGCGAGTGTTGTCACATCGAAAGCCTGGAGCCGTTGCGCGGGCTGCCGTTGACCATGCTCAACTGCGGCGGAAATTGCATCAGCAGCCTGGATCCGTTGAAAGGCATGCCGCTGACGTGGCTCGGCTGCTGGGGCAATCGCGTCGGCAGTCTCGACCCGGTTGCCGGTACGCGCCTGACCGCGTTGTATTGCGATGCCAACGAGATTCCGTCGCTCAAACCGCTGAAGGGCATGCCGCTGACGACGCTCCACTGCAACGGGAACCGGATCAAGACGCTGACGGACGTTTCCGAGTTGCCGCTGACGACGTTGCACTGCGGCTGTAATGAGCTGCGGGATCTGGAGCCGCTGCGTGGCCTTCGCCTGACGATCTTCAGTTGCCATTGCAATCAGATCAAATCGCTCGCGCCGTTGAAGGGCATGCCGCTCGGCTCGCTCTACTGCGGCGGCAACCAGCTGGTCGGGATCGAATCGTTCATCAAGAACCCGCCGGAAAGCATGATGTTCGACTGCGACACGATTTCCACCGAAGAACTGACCTGGATCCAGCAGACGTGGTCGCGCGATTTCCGGAAGGCTGTGCACGCGCGGAACGTGGAAGTTCTGCTTGCGGCGCGGAAGGGCGACGCGGACCGGTTGCGCTCGCTTGCGCGGGAGTTCAACGGGCACGCGTATCTGTTCATGCCCCGGTTTATGACGTGGGAAGAAGCACGGGCCTACTGCGAATCGCTGCACGGCCACCTGCTGACGGTGTCGAGCCGCGAAGAAAACGACTTTGTGGTGTCCCTGCTGCCGGGCGGTAGCTGGTTCTGGATGGGGCTGCGGACGACGGAGCAGGGGCAGGAATGGGTGACGGGCGAGCCGTTTGGTTTCGCGGCCTTCATCGACGTCCTGCGCGAGCGGTTGCTCGGCCCCAAGGTCTTCTTCAACGGCACATGGTCCTACGACGTCTGTCCCGGCACCCGCAATCCCTTCATGATTGAGTGGGACTAGGGGGGGGATCTTCTTTGCCACAAAGAGGCACAAGAGACGCACAAGAGTTTCAACCACTAATGAACACTGATGGACACTAATGGGCTGGATGGCCTGCCGGCTTCCGACCTCTTCCCTCCATCCTTTGTTTTCTTTGTTACCTTCTATTCAAATCCCTCTGCTGATCTGAGTCGTGAACGCGGAGCCCGGCGCGGGGTATAATCACTGTTCGTCCTGATGAACCGGGGTAGGGTGTCCATGCAGTTGTCGAGGTTGTCCATTTGTTGTTGCCTGGTTGCCTGCATCTTCGCGGTGGTGGGTGTGCCCGTCCTGCGCGCGGGAGAGGTTCTGCTCGAAACCGGCGCCGTGGATGATTACGTGCGTCCGGAGATGCCGCCCTGTCCGGACGGGCAGGAGGCCGTGCTGCTGCGCGCCGCGTTGCCCGCTGCGGAAGAATTGACGCCACCCGCCGTATTGCCGACTTCCGTTCACCAGGCCGAGCAGGAATTCTACGATCAGTTCAAGGCCGTCACGGAGCAGGACTGGGATGAGCTGAAGGCGAAGTTGCAGGAGGAGATCCCGGCGACGGAACCCGGCATCCAGCCATTGAAGTCGTCCGGCACCGGCCCGTTCACCTTGCAGAAAGAAGTCTTCGGCTGGCATCCGTACTGGGAAGGTTCCGGCTACACGAACTACAGCTTCGATTTGCTTTCCACGATTGCCTATTTTTCCTATGAGGCGAATCCGACCACGGGCTACGCGACCACGATGAACAGTTGGTCGAACACGCCGCTCGTTCAATGGGCGCACTCGAACGGGGTCGATGTGGTGCTCTGCGTCACGCTGTTTTCCGGCCACAGCACGTTCTTCGGCAGCGCCGCCGCGCAAAGCAACATGATCAACGAGTTGGTCCGGCTGATTCAGCTTCGCGGTGCCGACGGCGTAAACATCGATTTCGAGGGCATCCCCGGTGGTTACCAGGCTCCGTTGACGGCGTTCATGAGCAACCTGACCGTGCGGATGCACGCGTCGGTGCCGGGCTCGCAGGTTTCGATCTGCCTGCCCGCGGTGGACTGGAGTGGCAATTACGACGTGGCTGCGTTCGAGGGGTTCCTGGATCTGTGCATCATGATGGGCTACGACTATTCGTGGGGCACCGACACGCAGGCCGGGCCGGTCGCGCCGCTGAAGACGAGCACGGCGTTCGGTTCCCTGAGCGTCGGCAAATCGATCAGCAACTATCTCGCGGCAGGATTGTCCCCGGGCAAGCTGTTGCTCGGCGTGCCGTACTACGGGTACGACTGGCCGACGGTGTCGTACGCGCTGCATGCGGACACCACGGGATCGGGCACGTCGCGGACCTATCCCTCGGCGACGTCGTACGCGGCGACCTATGGCTACAACTGGGACACGAATTCGCTGACGCCGTACGTGATGTACGGTAGCTACCGGCAACTTTGGTACGACGACACGAACAGCCTCGCGCTCAAGTACGATTTTGCCAATTCGAAGAACCTGGGGGGCATCGGCATCTGGGCGCTGGGTTACGACGACGCGTTGCCCGATCTCTGGGATTTGCTGGCCGCGAAATTTGCGACGACCGAAAGCCCGCCGCCGGAAGACGAAGGCGCGCTCTCGGTCACTCCGGCACCGGGCGGCGCGCTCTCAAACATCGTGGTCTACTGCAGTGCGGGCCACGGGTTCTGCGCCAACACGAATTCCGGCGGATGGTACGTGGGGCGCACACTGACGAATGCGGTGGTCGAGGACATGGGCAACATCGACCAACTCAACACATTTGTTCAGTACTGCCTGAACGCGGGCGCCGCGGTGGTGCCGTTCCGGCCGGTCGGCTACCAAACCAACCAGGTCATTCTCGACAACGACGATGCGGGCGTGACGTATACCGGAACATGGGCCAACAGCTCGTCGACGATCTTCTACGGCACCGCAGGCGACACACCTTATAGATACGCCTATATCAGTACGAACGGCGCGACGGCGGGCGCGCGCTACGCGCCGAATATTCCCGTGGCGGGCTTCTATCCCGTGTACACGTGGGCGCTTTACTCGGGCAACCGCGTGCGTCAGCTCTACCGCATTCGGCACAGCGGAGGGATCAGCGAAATCCGCGTCAATCATCGGCGCGTCGGCGCGGGCTGGGTCTGGCTCGGCACGTACTACTTCGAGGCCGGCAGCGGTGGTTATGTCGAGATTTCCAATGACGCGCCGGGGAACGATCCGGCGAGTAACGTCGTGATTGCCGACGCGATCCGGTTCGGCAATGGGGCGGGCGACATCGATCGCGGCTGGGGCGTCTCGGGCTACGAGAAGGAACTCGAAGCCTCGCGCTACTGGGTGCAGGACATGACGGGGCAGGGCATGGCCTCGGACCTGTATGATCGCCCGACGCTGATCGACAGCGACGACAATGTGGGTGCACCGACGCGTATGGCCGACTACATGGACAACGAGGCGGACGGCGGGTTCTGGGATCGCGTCTATCTCGGGTTCCACTCCAACGCGGACGGCGGGGCCGGGACCGCGCGTGGGCCGATGGGCCTCTACAGCACCGGCAATTCGGCCGGCTACCAAACCTTGCAGCAGGCCTTTGCCGGCGCGCTTGCGGCGGAGATCACCAACGACTTCGCCTATCTCGACAACGGCGTGGGCTTCAACGATCCATGGGATAACAATTCCGCGAATGTGTATGGCTCCGTGTACGGAGAGATTTCCGAGGGCTACAACAGCAACATGAACGCGACGATCATCGAGGTCGCGTTCCACAACAACGTCGAGGATGCGCGGCTGCTGCGCGATCCGTCCGCCCGGCTCTACTTCGCGCGTTCCTGCTTCAAGGGGCTGATCAAGCATCTTCACGCCAACAGTTCCGCGGTACCGTTGGCGTTCCTGCCTGAGCCGCCGGTTGCTCCGCGCGCGGTCAACACGGCCGGCGGCGTGGCCGTGTCGTGGACGGCGCCGGTGACGAACCGAGCGAGCGGGCAGGCGGCCACCAGCTACCGGGTTTACACATCGACCAACGGTTACGGATTCGGCGCATCGGTTGCTACGACGAACACGAGCGTCACGCTGACGAATCTCGTGACGGGCGCGACGTATTTCTTCCGCATCACCGCGCTGAATGCCGGCGGCGAATCGCTGCCGTCGGAGGTCGTCGGGGCCCGCGTGTCCGCCAACGGCCGTGCGTATCACCTCGTGGTCAACGGCTTCGACCGGTTTGACCGATCGCTCAGTCCGACGCGCTATTTTGGAGCGAACATTGCGGGCAACGTCACGATGGTGCGGCCGCGGCAGATCAACAGCTTCGACTACGTCGTTCAGCACGGGCAGGCGCTGGCGGCGGCGGGCCGCGTGTTCGACTCCTGCGCGCACATGGCCGTGGTTTCCAATTTCGTGCGCATGACTAACTACTATGCCGCGTACTGGATTCTCGGCGAGGAATCCACGACGAACGAAACGTTCAGCACGGCAGAGCAATCACTGGTTCAGGCATTTCTCACGAACGGCGGTTGCCTGTTTGTTTCTGGCTCGGAATTGGGATGGGATCTTGGCGCGCTCGGGAGTGCGGCGGACACGGCGTTCCTTACGAACTACCTGCGCACGGCGTACGCCGCCGACAGTTCGGGGACCAATCGCGCGACGGGCGCCAGCGGAACGGTTTTCGACGGACTCGGCACGTTGCAGTTCGATAACGGCAGCGGCAGTACGTACAAGGTGGATTACCCGGATGTGTTTCGCAGCCAAGCCGGGTCGGTGACCGCGATGGTGTACGGGAGTTCATCGTCGGGCGCGAACGGCGCGGCGATCCAGTTCAGCAATGCGTGGCGCACCGTGGTGCTGGGGTTCCCGTTCGAGACGATCATGGATGCGTCGTACCGCACGAATGTGATGAAGCGGGTCCTCGATTTCTTTGGCGCGCATCCGGGTGAGTCGGCGTCGGCCGTCAGCACGAACCTGCTGGACGAGCCGTTCGATGCCGCGCCGGTTGCGCCCGCGGGCTGGACGTTCAGCGGGGTTTCATCCTACACGACGGCGGCGGCATCAGGCCGCAATCTGCCTTCGGTCAAGTTCGACAGCGACGGCGATTGGATTTCCAGCGCGGGTTTCCTCGGCGGGAGCAATCTGACCTTCTTCCTCAAGGCGTACCCGGCTGTCGGCACCAACAGTGTTGGAACGTTTACCGTCGACCAATATCAAGCCGGTTCGTGGAGTACGCTCGCGGCGTTCACCAATCCGGTCAATGTCGGGGCGACGCAGTCGCTCGCGCTGGCCGGTACGGTCACGCGGTTGCGGTTCACGTGGACCAAGACGTCCGGCAATATCGCGTTCGATGACGTCATCGTGGGCGGTGTGGTTGTCGATCCCGCGCAAGATAGCGATGCCGACGGGATGCCTGATGTCTGGGAGGCGCAGAACTTCACCAACGGGCTGGCGGCAACGTCGGCGGGGGATGCCGATGCTGATGGTGCGAGCAACTGGCAGGAGTGGATGGCGGGCACGCAGCCGACCAACGCCGCGTCCGTGTTTGCGCTGGAGTGGTCGGGGATGCCGACCAACTCGGCAGCTATCGTGCTGGTGTGGCCCAGCGCATCGGATCGTGTCTACGTGCTGAGTCGCACGACGAATCTGTTGGGATCGTTCAGCCTGCTGAGTAACGGCATTACCGCGACGCCGCCGCAGAACACGTACACGGACAACGTGCTGTCGGTCGGGGGAACGTTGTTCTACCGGGTCAGCGTCACGAACCGCTAGGCGCGTGCGGCCAGTACGGCGAGGGCATCATCGCGTGAGGGGACGACGGTGACGACGCTGCTGATGCCGAGACGATCGAACCATTTTGTGACGGTCTGTTTCGGGCTGCACACCACCATGCGGCCGGTACCCAGGCAGGACTGGCGGTGGTACTCGACGAAGAGTCCGAGGCCATAGCTGTTGATGTAGGTCAGCTCCGAGCAATCCACGATGGCCCTGGCCTTCCGCTGGCGGAAGATGGGACCGAGCGTCTTGTCGAACTGCTCGACGGTGCTGCCGTCCACCGCGCCCTTGATGTTGAAAATCAAGACGTCGCCGGCCTTCTCCTCAACGACCTCGAATTGCTGCGCCATGGTACGACCCTCCCTGTCGGAGGTAGTATACGCAGATGGAGGGCCGGAGGTTTAGACGTGCCTCCCTGCCGGCTCGTCCGGCAGGAGGCAGAATTCTGGCTCCCGTGACACGAGGTCACGGGGAGCCAAGAACCTACGGGTAGCCCCAGCGGCGGTTGAGTTGGTATTGCGGTGCGACGGGTTGTGTTTCGTTCCAGCCCCAGGGCGTGGCCCAAAGCAGAATGCTTCCGCCGACTGTCCGGGCATACCACTGCCCTGCGGCGCGGTTGAACACGGCCAAGTCGGCCGCGGGGCCGCCGCCGTAGTCGCCCGCAACCGGTACCGCCCCCGCAAAGCCCCAGTTTGTCGCCCACGCGAGTTGCGCGCCCGCGAGCGTCCGGAGATACCAGTTGCCGCTGCGCGGATCGTACACGCCAAGATCCGTCAGCCCGTCGCTGTTGAAATCGCCCGGAGCGGGTGCCGCCCCAGGGAAACCCCAGTTCGTACCCAGGGCCAGTATACCACCAGTGAGTGTTCGGATGTGCCACAGCCCGCGCGTGGTGTCGTAGACGGCGAGGTCTGTGATGGCGTCGGCGTTATAATCGCCGGGCACGGGAACGCCTGCTGCAAAACCCCAGTTGGCGCCGAAGGCGAGCGTCTGATCGAGCAGCGTGCGGACATACCAGTTGCCGGTGGAGGGGTGGTGCACGGCGAGGTCGGCGACTCCATCGCCATCGTAGTCGCCGACGACCGGCACGGCCTCGTTCCAACCCCATTGAATGGCGCGCGTGGCGCCGTTGCGGCTTTGGAGGATGTACCACATGCCGCCGGCCGCCCAGTAGCTTGCGAGGTCGGTTTTGCCGTCGCCGTCGTAATCGCCCGGCACGGGAATCGTGTCGCCCCAGCCCCAGTTCTGCTGGCGCATCTGCTGGAGTCCGCTTTGAAAAATGTACCAGTTGCCGGCGCTGGGCCAATACACGGCGAGGTCGGCGCGCGCGTCACCATCGTAGTCGCCGGCGGCCACGCGATTGGTGGCGGTGATTTGTACGTACACCGTGGAGGAGGTCGCGCCGGTGCCCGCGTTGTCCATCGCGCGGGCGGTGAGTGTGTGGAGTCCGCGCGGCACATTGGTCCACGTGAACTCGTACGGCGCGGCGGTGAGCGTGGCGAGCAGCGTGGCGTCATTGAACAGCCGCACGGAAGCGATGCCGTCGGCATCGGCCGCGGAGATATCCACGCGGAACGTGGCGGGTGACGCGTAGCGGCTGCGATTGGTGGGCGAGAAGATCTGCACGAAGGGGCGCGAGATGACGGAGCCGTCCCACTCGTACGCGCCGGTGTCCACGCGGCCGTTCAGCACGCGCGCGCGGCGGTCGAGATCGAGCACGTCGGCCGCCGGGGCATAGGCCGGGTTGCCAGCGTCGATCGCGGGCGAGCCGGGCGCGGGGTGGGCGTCGAGGTTGGAGACGGAGCCGCTGAGGAAGGCCGGGTGGGCGAAGACGGACTGCGCATCCTGGCCGGAGCCGGTGCGGTAGGCGGCGAAGCCGGAGTACTCGGTGCCGCGCCACTGGAAGATGGCCGAGCTGGAACCGGCGTCGGCATACCACAGGTTGTAGTTCATCGTGTTGCCGGAGGCGGTGCCCGTGCCTGCGGAGGCGAGCAGGAGGTTCTGCGGCCCGCAGAAGAAGATGTTGTTTTCGACGACGTTGTTCGAAGCGTACTGGATCCAGAGTTCGCCGTTGCCGTCCTGCAGCGTGTCGTTGCGGAAGCATGTGTTGTTGAAAAACTGGCAGTAGCGCGTGCGGCCGACGCCGGCGGCGTAACCGCCGAAGGCGAGGCCGGCCTTGTCGTTGTTGTAGATGAGATTCGAGCGCACGACCACGTTCGACGCTTCGTAGCCGGCATTCTCCGCGCCGATTTCCATGCCGAGGTCACAATCGTGGACGGTGTTGCGCTCGATGACGATATCGCGTCCGCCATCGACGTAGATGCCGGCGGCGTAGCCGCCGCCGTAGCTCGACCGGCAGCGATAGACGTGATTGTCGCGGCACACGCCGCGCCGCGCCACGCCGTAGGGGCTGATGTCCGTCTCGCCGCCGATGAAATCGATGCCGATGTTGTTGATGTCGTGGACGAGGTTGGAGCTGAGCTCGAAGTCGGTGATGTTGCCGTTCAGCGTCAGCGCTTCGCTCGGCGCGGCGTCGCAGTCGTAGAGGTGGTTGGCGCGGATGACGATGTTCGATGCGGGGGCGCTGTTGGTGCCGTAGACGGTGATGCCCATTGCGTTCTGGCCGCGCATCGCGTGGATCGTGTTGCCGATGAGCTCAATGTTGCGGCATGCGCCGAGAAGGCGGATGCCGGAGCCGTCGGTCACGTTCGTGTTATTGCGGAGGTCGAGGCCCTGGATGCGGATCCAGTTCTTCTCATTAAGAAGGATCATGTTTTGGCCGCTGCGGTTGAGGCCGGAGACGATCGGTTGCTCGCCGGGCCATGCGCGGAGGGTGAGCCAGAGATTGTTGCTGCCGCCGCGCGGGAAGGTGAGCTTTTCGTTATAGGTGCCGGCGCGGACGGAGACGGTGTCGCCTGCGCGCGCAGCGTTGAGCGCGGACTGGATGGAGGAGAAGTCGCCGCCGGCCGGGGCGACGATCCATTCGCGTGCGGCGTTGGTGGAATAGAGCAGCGCCGCGCCGGTATGGGCGGGCATTGCGAGCGCGGAAACAGGCGTGTACGACAAGCTGCCTCCGTAGTTTCCAGCGTCGTCCACTTCGCCGCCGCCGGTCGCCGTGGCGAGAAAGAAGGTGCCGCCGAGAGAGGCGATGTTGACGGCGGAGTCGCCGGGATTAACGAGTACAAGTCCGTTGGCAAAGTTGCGCCGGTACACGCCCCATGACGCATCCCAGAGTGTGTCGATGTCGGCGGCGGGGCCGCTGGACGCGGCGCCCAGCGGGAGCGTGTATTCGGGGTAGTACTCGAGGGCGCCGGCGGTGACGAGGCAGAAGTAGGTGCGCGAGCCCTTGATGAGCAGGTGGCTGGCGGCGGCGAACATGCGGTCGCGGTAGTTCGACGTGTCGGTGTAGCTCTGGCAGAGGACGATCTTGTTGCTGCGGACGAGCGCGAGGGCGCGGTCCATCTGGAGCTGCCAGTCGGCGACATCGAAATAGTTGTCGCCGCCCCAGAGCGCGAAGCATTCGATCATGCCGCCGTGGCCCACGGCGTAGTCGGTCGGGTCCCAGCCGGTGACGAGGCCGCCGAGGTTGGGGAGGAAGACATAGCCGCGCCCATCGGCGGCGAAGCGGTTGGTGATGGCGCGGGCGAATTGCATGAGGCTGGGAATCCAGTTCGCCTGGCACTGTGCGATATCGTTGAACCACGGGATCGACGGGTTGCACTGGTCGAAGTAGGCGTCGATGGTGAAGCTGTCGGCGAAGACACCGTCATCCTCGGCTGAGGTGACACGCGCGAGACAGGTGGTGATCCAGTACTCGGGGAAACCGCTGTTTGGCGTGCTGCCGGAATAGGTGACATCCATGACATCCCAATCCCACGCGGTCTGGTGGACGCGCTGGGCGGAGGTGTTGTGGAGAAACCAGTTCTCGCGGCTGTTGACGACGGCCCAGTCGGACACCCACGCATCGCCGTCGATGAACTGATGCGCGCCGCAACCGACCGCGAGCTGGTAATGGAGACAGAGGAAGTTGGTGTTGTAGGCGCGGATGGCCTGGATTTCCGAGCGGCGCATTTTCTGGGTGCCGGCGAGATTTGTGGCCGCGAACTGGCGCTGGGCCTCGGACATGGATTCCTGGAGCTGGTCGGAGAAGACTTGGATACGGCCGGACGAATCGGGCCAGGGTCGTGGACCGGCAGAAACAGGGATTACGCAAATGGCGTAAAGCGACGCCACAACAGCGAAGACTCGAATGACAGCACCCCAACGCATGGCTCTCGGGACAGCAAATCCCCCGGCAGATTATAAGCACTTTTGATGCCAAGCGGGACGAAAAAGGAAGTCAGAAAGGGGCAAAGCACAGAGGGGAAGAGACCAGAGGTCGGAGGCCAGAGATCAGGGACAAAGGCGTAGAGTTAGCGGCGGAGGAGGGCGACGGTTTCTATGTGGAAGGTGTGGGGAAAGAGGTCAAACGGCTGCACGGCTTCGAGGCGGTAGCCACCGTGGATGAGCAGTTTGAGGTCGCGCGCGAGGGTCGCCGGGTTGCAGGAGACGTAGATCAGGGTGGGCGCGGCGACGGCCAGGAGCGTGTTGATCGCGCGCGCATGGAGGCCGGGGCGGGGCGGGTCCACGACCACGAGTTCGGTGCCGGCGGGAAAAGCGGCGAGCGTGGCCGCTTCGACTTCCGTGCAGACCATCTTCACGTTCGAGAGATTGTTCAAGCTGATGTTACGTTCCGCCATGCGGACGGAATCGGCATTGGATTCGATACCGAGCACGTTCGCGGCCACAGCGCCGAGATGAATGGCGATGGGGCCGGTGCCGGCGTAGAGATCGACCGCGTTCTTCACCTTTGCCGCGCCAACCCATTCCATGATCTTTGCAAAGAGTCTTTCCGCCTGCAGCGTGTTGGTCTGGAAAAATGTTGCAGGTCCGATCTCGAAGGTGAACCCGTTGAGCTGTTCGCGGATGAGGCCGGGTCCGGAAAGTACCCGCGTGCTTTCCGCCGGCGCGTTTTCAGGGGCGCCGTGGTGAATGCTGACGAGGACGGTGGTGGCGAGATTGTCGAGCAGCCGCGGAAGATCGTCGAACGCGGGGTGTGGTTCGCCGGCATGCAGATGCACCATGCGTTCGCCGGTCTGCTTGCCCTCGCGCACGACGACGTGGCGGGCGCAGCCGGTATGGTCCCGGTCGTTGTAGATCGAGATGTTGTTCTGGCGGACGAGGTCGAGCGCGCGCTGAACAATCTCGTTGGAGGTCTTGGATTGGAGCAGGCAGGCCTCGGCCGGGACGACGGACCGCCAGTCGCCGCGCCGATGCAGACCGAGCACGGGAAGCCCATCGTGGATGCCGAAAGCGAACCCCATCTTGTTCCTGAAGTAGAAGGGTGAATCGGCGCCGATGATGTCGGCCAGGTTTTCTGCCGCACCGGGAACGCCGTACAGCGACTCGAGAAGCACATCGCGCTTCATCGCGACCTGTGCCGGGTAATCCATCTGCTGGAACGAGCAGCCACCGCACACGCCGAACATGGGGCAGGGCGGGGTGATGCGGTGGGGGGAGGGCTCGACCACTTGGGTGACGCGCGCGAAAGCGTGTTTGCGTTTGCGGCGCGTCATGGTGGCGATGACCTTTTCGCCGGGCAACGCGCCTTCGACAAAGATGACGAAGCGGTTGTGCCGCGCGATCGCCCAGCCCTCGGCCGCCATTTTTTCCGTGGTAAGTTCGAGTTCCTGCAACTTGTACCCCTCTCGTGGTCTGAAAGGAAAACAGAAGAAGAGAGGGAAAGCAAAGACCATCGCCCGGGAGATAATAATACGCATTCTTGACACATATGTCGATTATGCGTAATTATATGTTTCGCTATGAATGCGATGACTGACAGGCAGCATGTGGAGCTCTTTCATCTCCTGTTTCTTGTCCAGCTCGGGCAGAAGCTGGACAAGAAGCGCTTTGCGCTGAAGGGTGGGTGCAATCTGCGATTCTTCCTCCGAAGTCCACGATACTCCGAGGATATGGACTTGGATGTGCGAATGGAACCGGTGGACATGCTGAGGGAGAAGGTGAGTGGTATTCTGAAGTCCACGCCCTTCCGGCAGATTCTGCAAACCAGGGGCATCGAGATTGAGCACTTCACAGAGTCCAAACAGACGGACACCACGCAACGGTGGAAACTGGGGTTGCTGGTTCCTGGCATTGAGCTTCCCTTGCCCACCAAGGTTGAGTTCTCGCGTCGCGGATTCGATGAGTCCGCGCTGTTCGAATCCGTGGATCGCGATCTGGTTCAGCGCTATGCCCTGCCGCCGCTCATGACGAATCACTATCCCGCGACAACCGCCTGTCGACAGAAGATCGAGGCGCTGGTTTCGCGGAGTGTGACACAGGCCCGCGACGTATTCGATCTGCACCTGCTATTGGCGTCCGGGGCAGACATGGCGGCGGTGCATCAGATGGAAGCAGTGATGCGCGAGGATGCGCAGGCGAAGGCGATGTCGATAACCTTCGATCAGTTCAAGGGACAGGTGTTGGCCTACCTGGCCCCGGAGTGGCAGGCGCAATACGGGTCGGCGGAGGTTTGGGATGGTCTCGTGTTGGGCGTGGTCGAGGCGCTGGGGGGTGGTCATGAGACTCGTTGACGTCCATGCCCGGCTCTTGCAGATGGGAACTCCGGTCTTCCGCACGACGGATGCGGCGGCGTGTTTGAAGATTGAGAACGCGCATGCCAGCAAGCTGCTTGAACGGCTTGCCATGGCCGGGCACCTGGTACATCTGGCACGCTCTGTCTGGGGCGTGTCCGGTCAGGTGGACCCCCTGGCTCTGCCGTCGTTGCTCACGGCTCCATTGCCCAGCTATGTTTCGCTTCAGACGGCCCTGTACTATCACGGCATGATCTCCCAGATGTCGGCTGTGATCTACGCCGTGTCCCTCGCGCGAACTCGCCGCTTCAATACCCCGTTGGGCGTGGTTTCCGTGCATCATGTAGATCCGGGGTTCTTCGGTGGATTTGTCCCGATGGGCAAGAGTCGGATTCCCATGGCCACGCCGGAAAAAGCGCTGATTGATCTCCTTTATCTTGGCCCGGCGCGGTCCGGGCTGTTCCGTTCGCTTCCCGAGTTGGAGCTTCCGACTTCCTTCAAGACGGGCAGGGCGCGGGACATGATTCGGCAGATCCGCTCCGACCGGCGTCGAGCGGGGGTCGCAAAACGATTCGAGTCACTGATGGCATTGCAGGAGGAGAGAGTATGAGCGGGTCATTGTTGCCGACAGTCCTTTATGAAGATGATGACCTGATTGCCTTCGACAAGCCGTCGGGGTTGCTGGTTGCGCCCGACCGCTGGGACAAGGAACTCGAGAACCTGATGGGGTTGGTGCACCAGCATCTCTCTCCGGACTGGTTCAACGTGCACCGGCTTGATCGCGAGACGAGCGGCGTCCTGCTGTGCGCGAAGAACAAGGCTGCGCTCGACGCACTGAGCCTCGCGTTTGAGCGGAAGACTGTTCGCAAGGAGTATCTCGCCATCACGCGCGGCCTGCCGCCGCTGCCGCGCGGCTGCATTGATGTGCCCATTGCGCCGAGCCAGGATCATCCCGGCCTCATGCGCATCGCGCGACGCGGCAAGCCCGCGGTGACGGATTACGAGTTGGTCGAGGGCTGGCGTGACTTCGCCGTGGTGAAGCTGTTGCCGCAGACGGGCCGCACGCACCAATTGCGGGTGCATATGGCGCACGCGGGTTGCCCGATTCTCTGCGATCCAATCTACGGCAGTCCGCGCCCTCTTTTTCTCTCCGACCTGAAGCGCAACTACAAGCCCACGCGCGATGAGGAGCGACCGATGATGGGCCGGCTTGCCCTTCACGCCGGCAGCCTGACCGTGGAGCATCCCTCCACGCATCAGCCGCTCACGATGGCTTCGCCGTTGCCGAAGGAATTCGAGATATCCATCAAGTACCTGCGGCGTTTCGCACGCAGAGGTTGAGAAACGTCTTTGCGCGGCGCGGCGATCGGGGTACGTTCATTCCGGAGACGCGCTATGAGCAGCCGGAGACTGATCCTTGTCGTCCTCGCGCTGTGCGGTCTGGTCACCGCACCCGCGCGCGGCACCATCCTGACCAACAACGCGGTTTACGATCTCAATGGCATCAACGCCACCGGTGTTGAAAACGCCACGTCCGGGCAGCTTCTGGTGGTCGCCGGCAACGAGGGCGTTCGCAAGGCAATGTTCCTGTTTTCCTTTGCGAGCTTCAGTGGGTCCAACATCATGGATCAGGTGGTGGAGAGCGCGACATTCTCCGTGTATCCGTCGGACAACCAGAGCCAGGCCTATGGATACCGGCTCTACGGATTCACCGACAGCCGCACGAACGATCACGCGCGCTGGACCGAAAGCACGACCCAGGCGGATGCCAACTGGCCCGACCGTTACAACGGCGCGAGCCAGTACCCGGCGGGTGAGGGCGTGGAGCAACTCGATGTGCAGATGGGCGTCGTGTCGAATCTGGCCATGAACTTCACCAGCAACCTTCTCGACTACGTCCGCTGGGGCGTGAACCGTGATGCGGCCTATGGCTACTCCGCGTCGAATGGCAACAGCCAGATCACGTTGCTGCTCTCGCGACAGGATTGGAATGCCAACGTCTGCGGCTTTCACTCGCGGCAAAGCGCGGTTACCACCAACCGGCCGAGACTTGTGCTCGATGTGAGATTTCCGGATGTCGGCGTGAGTATCGGCGAGAGCAATGACATTGCGAACAACGGGAGATTCGATTTCGGCGTCTTCCATGAGCCGGGATGGACGGTGGAGACGAACCTGCTGGTGGACAACGTGGCCGGTGAGAGCCTGAGCAGTCTTCACGTGACGTCGATGGTGATTACCGGTGCGCACGCTTTCGCGTTTGCGCTGGTCGCTCCCGCGGGCACCAACTTCTACCTCGACCAGGGCGCCTCCAACAGTTTCACGCTGGCGTTCAATCCGTCCACGAGTCTGGTCTGGGGTATTTACGATCAGGCTTGGCTGGTGGTGAACGGCAACGATCCGTCGAAGCGTACGGTGCGGGTGAACCTGCGTGGCGAAGTGTATCCCGACCTGCGGCTTGTGGGGTCGGCATCCGTCACGTCGCAGTCGTTCCTCGTGCAGACCTGGGCGAGCCGCACGGGCGAGCAGTACGTCATTCATTTTTCCACGAATCTTCTGCAGGATGTGTGGACTTCGGGCACGACGGTGCGGGCCATCGACCGATTGTGCGCGTGGACGAACGACGATCCGGCGCTGCCCGAGTGCTACTACCGTATCGAGCGGTTGCCGTAGGGCGCCCGTGTACCACAGAAATCCTTTGTCGTGCCGCCCCCGGCATGGCAATCTCCCGCTGTCATGGAGACACGTTTTTCCAGAATCGCCGCGTTCATCCTGCTGGCGGTGTGCATCATGGTTTTTGCAGTGCGGCTTGCGGGGCCGCCGATGCTGGCTGACAACGATCAGGAGCGGCCGGCCTCGTATGCGTTGGACGCGGTGCGCAACGGGCACTGGATTTGCCAGATGGACTGGATGGGCCGGATCGCCTCCAAGCCGCCGATCTACACGTGGCTGGTGGCGCTCTTCACGTTGCTGTTTGGCCGGATCAGCCTGCTCGCGCTTTACCTCCCGACGGCGCTGGCGATTACGGGCGCGGCTTTCCTGGTGCTGCGCTCGGGAGGAATCCGCTTCGGATGGCGCGCGGGATTTCTTGGGGCCATGGTGTTCGTGTTGTCGCCGATGATGATGAAGCTGATCACCCTGGCGCGTACGGACGCGTTGTTTGCCGCCGGCGTGACGTTGGGCGCTTTGATCGCACTGCGTGCGTGGGAAACAGGGAAGGGCTGGACGTGGTTCTGGCTCGTGGCGGCGGTAACCACGCTGACGAAGGGTCCGCTGGGTGTGGTGCTGTCGGCCGGCGGACTGTTCACGGCGTTGTGGGAGAAGAAAAACGGAACGCCGCTTCCCTTGCGTGGCCGCGCGTGGCCGGGATTCATCCTGTTTCTCGTGATCGTGGGCGGATGGTTCTACCTGGCGTATGCGGAGTTTGGGCAGGCGCTGGTGGACAAGATGATCGGCAAGGAGTTGGTCGGGCATGCGGTGCAGAATCATCGCGGCGGGTTGCCGGGCAGCAAGCTGTACATGTCGCCGGGCTATTTCCTCGTCCGCTTCGCGCCGTGGAGCTTTGTCGCGTGCGCGGGATTCTGGCGGGTTATGCGGCGGCCGTCCCCCGAGGAACGTGAGCGCCGTTTCGAGCGTTTCACGTTTTGTTGGTTCTTTACCGGGCTGTTGATTTTTTCCATCGCGCCGCACCAGCGCGGCGATCTTCTTGCGCCGCTGATTCCGGCGGCGGCGCTGCTGGCCGGGCGAGAATTGGATCGCTGGCTCCGGCGGCTTTCCGGATCGCAAGTGCTGGCTGTGGGGGCCGCTTTGACCGGGGTGGTGTTGTGCATTCAGTCCGTCTCGCTGGATTTCAAGCGGAACGAGAAACTGATCCATCGCACGATCGGCATGAAGATACTGGCCGGGCAGATCGAAGCGCGGCTGGGCGAAGACGCGGACATTCTGCATGTCGATACCCCGTACACGCTGCAGTTCTATCTCAACACGATGAAGCCGATCATCACGTCGGAGATGGCGTCGTCGAAACTCGGCGGCCAGGAGCACGTGACGGTGGCCGCGTGCGACTGGGGTCGGATTCGCAAGCACATGAAGAAGCCCCGCGTTCCGCTGTACGAAGTTGCGAAATGGCCCGCATCGGAGACGCCGCAGTTGCGCGTGATGAGCAACCACCCGGTGAAAGACGGGCAGCAGCCGGTCGAGTGGTGAGGGAGAGTGGGACGGGAGCCCTGCCGGTCCGGAAAGGCGGCCGGCTCGGAGAGCCGTCCCTACCAAGGCGGATGATTACAGAGGGTAGGGACGAGCGGCTCGCTCGTCCTCTCCTACAGCAAGGGCGCGAGGTGGTTGCGCAGTTCCTGCGCGAGATCCCGGTTTTCGTAGCGCGCGAGCCGCTCGCGTTGACCGCGGATGACGCTTTCCCGCAGCGCCGTGTCGCGCGCTAGCCGCCCCATCATTTCCGCGACGAGGTCGAACTGCTTTTCACGGAAGAGGATGCCGGCACCGTCGAGTGTGTCGGGTACGGCGGCGGCCGCGTAGGCGAGAATCGGAAGATCGTGGGTCATGCTCTCGAGCAGCGGAATACAGAACCCCTCATGCTCGCTCATGCAGAGGAAGACGTGCGCGGCGCGATAGCAGGCGTTGAGGTCGTCCTGCTTCAATGCGCCGACGAGATCCACATTCTGGAGCTGAAGATTGCGCGCCTGCGTCAGCAGCAGCGCGTGATACTGCTCGGTGCCCGCGTACGAGCCGACGTGGATGAAGCGCGACTGCGGCTCGACATAGCGCTGGAAGTAGTAGAACGCGGAGAGGGCGTCCTCAAGCCGCTTGTTGGGCACGCAGCGGCCGACGAAGAGGATGTTCACAAGGCCGTCGCCGTAGTCCCGCAGCGTGGCCTTGTTCGGCTTCTCGCGAAGGCGCGACAGGTCGAGCACGAGCGGCAGCACCTGGGCATCGCCGTAACCCCATTCGCGCAGCTCCTGCGAGTTGAACGCGCTGTCGGCCATGACGACCTTGGCCTTGCCGGCGAGCTGTTTCGCCTGGTCGCGGCCGCGCGCGAGCAGGTGCGCGATCTGCTCCTGCACGCCGCGAAAATAGTCCGGAGGCGTGATATTGTGGTAGAGGATGGCCCGGCGGCAGGGCAGCGTGGCGAAGACATCGTTGACGTCGGACCCGATGGAAAGATGCAGCAGCACCACGTCGTCGGCTTTTGCCGTGGCGGCGTAGGACTGGACATCGCGCGCCTCGCGGCGGAGCTCGGGCAGGATGCGACGCTGCTCGCAGAAGATTTCAGACTCGAAGCCCCACGAGCGGAAAATGCCGCGCATGACGAGCGCCTCATTGCTGATGGCGTCGCCATGACTGAACCCCGCGACAAACTGATGAAGAGCCTTCATGATGTGGCGTTGCGGTACTGGAGTAATGGAGCGGCGCCGGGTTGGAAAGAAGAAAGTGATTTGCTCATGACGCCGTTCCATCCAGCGCGTCGAACATTCTCTTCCTCACGGCCGTCCATGCGTATTCGCTGCGAACATAGGCCTCGCCGGCCTTGCCGAGGCGCGCGCGGACGTCGGGCTGGTCGAGGAGCAGCGTGAGTTCCTCCTCGAATTCCGGGTAGCCGCGGAACCACAGACCGCCGCCGCTGCGTGCGCACTGCCAGCGCAGGACCTCGCTCTTGGCGTGAACGAGTACGGGCGTCCGCGCGAGCCACGATTCGAGCAGGACGATGCCGAGGCTTTCGAGGACCGAGGGATGAATGAACGCGACGGCGCCGGCCATCGCCTCGTGCTTTTCCCGGTCGCTCACAAATCCGAGATCCATGATGAAGGGTTCCAGCGAGGCTGGCGCCTCGATCGGACCGCTGCCGGTGAAGACGACGCGTACGTCGCGGCCGGTGCGTTCGCGGAATGCGGCCATGTAGTCGCACAGGAGCGGCGTGCCTTTGCCCGTTTCGCGCCGGCCGCAGAAAATGACGTAGGGCGCGGTCAGCTTGTGGCGCTTCGCGAAGGCTGCCGGATCGGCCTCGAACGGGTCCATGCCGAGGCCCACGACCGTGCAGCGCGCGGGGTCGATGTTGAACAGGCGGCGTGCAAAATCGCGTTCCGGTTCGGCATTGAACATGAAGCCGGAGACGGACCGGAACAACTTCTGCATGATGCTCAAGTAGGCGAAGGGCTCGTCGTGCAGGCAGGGCACCATGAGCGTCTTTGAAGGATGGATCAGGCTGGCGAAAAAGGTGACGCCGAAGAGGTAGGGACCGGTGACGATGCGATCGTAACGGTTGCCGTTCTCGCGGAGGTGCTGATACAGCGCCTCGCTGTTCACGCTGTTGCGGATCCAGAGTTCCTCGTCGTGTTCGGTGAAATTTCCGCGGTTGCTGATGGCGGTCTGGACGCGGAAGAACGTCGCGGTGTCGCGACTGTCGACAGGGAAGAAATGAACATTCAGTTTCCCGATGCGGCGCGAGCCCGCGGGGAGCACGTTCTCCCACGTGAAATGACTTTCGGCGCAGGTGGTGAGGAAATCGACTTCGCGGCCCATCTCGGCGGCCTGCTCGGCCAGCGCCTTGAGGAGCGTCTCCGCGCCGCCCACGGTGCCCTTTTCGGAAAAGCGGGGACAGACAAAGGCTATGCGTTGGGCGCGACTCATGCGCTATTTCCGCTTCTCGAGTTCGGCCACGCGCTGTTCCAGCGTCTTGATCTTCTCGGCGTACTTTTCGTCGAGGCCCTCGATGGCGGTGACGATGAGGCCGTTGACCTGGTTCTGCTGCGACCAGAGGCGGTAGGTATAAAACTTCAGCAGCGACCAGATCACCTTCTTGAGCGCGATGAGCAGGGGGCCGAAAAGCGGGCGGCGCTCGCGGATTTCGAAATCGGAAATATCCACGAAAACCGCGTCGTGGAGGCATTTGAGGTAGAAACCGAGAAACTGGTCCTCGTTCCGCAGGTTCACCAGGTTGGTTCGTTCCGCGCGGGCGATACGCGCATCGGCGTAGGCGCCGTCGCGCATCTTCTTCTCCACGGCGGCGCGGATATCGGCGACGAGTTTCTCGACATCGGCGCCGGGCGCGTTGACTTGGAACAGTGCATCATTCATGGCAGTGCCTCTTTGCCGAGGATTATTGCGTCCAACCGCGCGGAGTCAACCCCACCGTTGCGGCATGGGTGGCGTAAATCGAACGGGGGCAGTGCCTTTTGTGTCTTTTACCGGGGCCGGGAGCGGAGTATATTCTCGCATCCGGAGAACGTGAACATGGACGAACCACAAAAGACGGCACGACCGCGCTGGCAACGACTGATTCTGTATGTTGTTGCTGCAGCGTTGGTTATCGTTGGCGCGAAGTACCTGCGGAAGTACGTGGTCCTCGACAATTTCGGCGAAGTCGAGACGGGCAAGATTTACCGCAGCGGCCAATTGCAGCCCTACCAGATGGAGAAATTGATCCGGACACTGGGCATCAAGACGGTGATCAACACCCGTGAGCCCAATGCGAGGCCCGACATAGTTCGTCGCGAGCAGGAAGTCTGCGATCGGAATGGCGTGCGGATGGTGTGGCTGCCGATGCCGGGCGATGGGATGGGGACGTACCAGCAGTATGACGAGGCGATTGCCATTTTGAGCGAGCAGACGAATCTCCCGGTGATCGTGCATTGCGCGCGGGGGAGCTACCGGACGGGAGCGATCATCGCATCCTACCGCGTGCTGGTGGAGGGGTGGTCGGAGGAAGATGCGGTGCGGGAAATGTACCAGTATCGCGCGCACCTCGAGAACCACCGTTTGCTGCCGTATCTATTGGAGTATTTTCGTCAGCGGCGGCCCGATCAGCAGGGGGTTGTGTCCGGCGGCTGACCGGAGCTTCACAAGCAAGGGGGCTTGGCGTAATCTGGTGCGGTGATTGGCAGTCCATAACTAATGTCAAATCCTCAACAGGAAGCCTTGGATTCCCTGCGCCGCACGGCGGTGGGTCTCGAGTCGCGCGTGGCGGAACTGGAGACCTCCCTCAAAAGGGTTCGCGATCAGGATGTGGTCAAAGGCCATGTACTCGACCTGCTCGGGCAGGTGACGGCCCAACATACTGTGGATGACATCTGTCGTGTCACGGTTGAGGGTGTGCGTGCCTTGATGGGGTTCGAGCGGGCGGGGCTTTTCCTGTGGGAGGAAGGCATCAAGACGTTTCGCGGTACGTTCGGCACGGACATGGATCTTCAGACGACGGACGAGCACGGCTACGTCCTTGAGATCCTGCCGGGGTCGCCCGAAGAACGCATCATCGCCGGATCGGTTCTCGAGCGCGGCTGCAAGTTGGGCGCGCCGGCCGCGCGACCGGGCGAGGAAAGTGTAAAGGCTGACCTCATTGGGTTGCGGCTCGACGGGAAGCTTTACGGCATCCTCAGCGTGGATAACCGCCTTTCGCGCCGGCCGATCACCGACCTGCAACTGGAACATCTGATGCTCCTGAGCCGGGTGCTGGGTAATGCCCTTGAAGTGACGCGTGCGCGTCACGCGCTGGTACAGAGCGACGAGCGTTTCCGGCAGGTGACGGAAACGAGCGGCGAATGGATTTGGGAGCTGGACCGCGAAGGGCGCTATACCTACTCCAGTCCGATGGTTCGTATGGCCTTGGGCTATGTTCCGGGCGATGTGGTCGGGCAGCGTCTGCTCGACTGGGTAGTGGAGGACGACAAGTCGCGCGTGGGTGCCGAGCTGAGCCGGGTCATCGTGGAGAAGACGCCGATTCGGCACCTGATCCATAACCAGGTTCACCGCGACGGATACCGGGTGGTCTTGGAGATGACGGGCAGCCCGATCCTGGATGACGGCGGGCGGGTGATCGGTCTGCGTGGCGCGCATCGCGACGTGACGCGCGAGAAGGACCTTGAGGCCCAACTGCGTCACTCGCAGAAGATCGAGGCCATCGGCCGGCTGGCTGGCGGCATCGCGCACGATTTCAACAATATCCTGACGGCGATTCTCGGGTGCAGCAGTCTGTTGCTGGAGGACATGGGCAAAGGCGACCCGCTGCGCGCGGACGTCGAGCGCATCCAGATGGCGGGCGAGCGCGCCGCAGTGCTGACACGGCAACTGCTGGCCTTCAGCCGCCGCCAATCGCTTCGCACGGAGAATGTGGACATCAACGCTTTGGTGCGCGAGATGGAGAAGCTGCTGCACCGGACGATCGGCGAGGACATTGAGCTGGTGATCCGGCTGGACGACCGGTTGAAGCCGGTTGATACCGATCCTGACCAGGTACAGCAGGTGTTGTTGCATTTGGCGGTCAATGCCCGCGACGCGATGCTGGACCCGGCGGTCATTACGGGGGATCCGCGCGCACGGGAGGAGCTGGAACTGCAGATGGCTCAGATGCCTACGCGTGCGAAGAAGCTCTTCATCGAGACCGACGTGCTGGTGTTGGACGAGGCGTTCTGCTCGAAACACGTCAATGTCTCACCCGGCTCCTATGTCCGGTTGACGGTGCGGGATACAGGCATGGGCATGCAGAAGGAGGTGCGGGATCACCTCTTCGAGCCGTTCTTCACCACCAAGGAAGTGGGGCGCGGCTCCGGACTCGGCTTGTCGACGATCTATGGTATTGTTAAACAAATGGGCGGATTCATCGAGGTGGACAGCGCTCCCGGAGCGGGTACCACCTTCAGGATCTATCTACCGCCGGGTGGGACGAAGTCGTCCAAGCAGGCGGAGGCGAAGTCGAACATGGACAACCTTACGGGCAAAGAGACTATTCTTGTTGTGGAAGATGAAGAGGTCGTGCGTCGGTTGACGGTACGCATGCTGCAGACGCTGGGTTACCAGACAATCGAGGCGGCGCATGGCGGCGAGGCCCTCGATATCTGCGCCAAGCGCACGGACCCCCTCCATCTTATTCTCACGGACATGATCATGCCGCACATGAGCGGCAAGCAATTCATCGAGGAACTGAGAAAGACGCGCAAGGATTTCAAGGTGCTGTTTGTTTCCGGCTATAGCGCGGCCGACACGGTCGGCGGACAGGTCATCGGTGTGGATACGCCGTTGATCCAAAAGCCCTTCACGCGCGAGATTCTTGCGCGCAAGGTGCGCGAGGTACTGGACGGGGCCTAGGACGACATGGCGATCACCACCACAGCGAAGCTGGCGGATCTGCTCGAGAAGGTCGGGTTGTTTACACCACCGCAGATTGAGGAAATTCTCGCACGCCAGCAGCAGAGTGGCATGCCGGTGGCCGACGTCGTGGTGGGTCAGGGCTACGCCCGCGAAGATGCATTTCTCGAGAAGCTCGCCGGCATCATGAGCATTCCGTTCATCCGCGTCGGCGAGGTGCCGATTGAGCAGGATATCCTGGCGCGTCTGCCGACCAAGGCGGTGTTCCAGTACAACGTGATTCCCATCGGCATGGAAAACGGCGTACTGCGCGTGGCCGTCCATGATCCGTTCCGTCAGGGGTTGGTGGATGCGCTCCGGCTGGCGTCGGGGTTCCGCATCCGCTTTGCGCTGAGTACGGCGGCCGACCTCGCCAAGGCATCCAAGAAATTCTACGGCGTCGGCGCCGACACGCTCGAGCAGATGATCCAGGACAACCGCATCGAGGTGGCCCCGGACGAGTCGATGCTGAAGAACGATCTGGATGAACTCGATCAGGAAGCCTCGGTCGTCAAATTCGTGAACCAGATCATCTGGGAGGCGTACCAGGATCGCGCGACCGATATTCACCTCGAGCCGATGGAAACCGACCTGCGCATCCGGTACCGGATCGACGGCGTGTTGCATCAGACCCCGGTGCCCGCGCAGCTCAAGCGGTTCCAGGCCGCCATCCTTTCCCGCGTGAAGGTCATGGCGGGCATGGACATTGCCGAAAAGCGCCTGCCGCAGGACGGCCGTATCAGCTTGCGCGTCCGCGGCGAGGAAATCGACGTCCGCGTTTCCACGATGCCGACGGTGTACGGCGAGAGCGTCAGTCTTCGCCTGCTCATGCGCTCCAGCGGCATGCTGGGCATGGACAAGCTCGGTCTCGATCCGCAGGACGAGACGCTGCTGAAGAAACTGATTCACAAGCCGCACGGCATCCTGCTCGTCACCGGGCCGACGGGCTCGGGTAAATCGACTTCGCTCTACGCGTGGCTGCACACGATCAATTCGGTCGACAAGCGCATCATCACGATTGAGGAACCGATCGAGTACGAAATGGCGGGTGTGAATCAGATCCAGGTCCGGCCCGAGATTGGGCTGACATTTGCGGTCGGCCTGCGCCACATCCTGCGACAGGATCCCGATGTCATCATGGTTGGTGAAGTGCGCGACAAGGAAACGGCTGAGATTGCCATTCGCGCCGCATTGACGGGTCACCTGGTCTTCAGCACGCTGCACACGAATGACGCGGCGGGCGCGGTGACGCGACTCATCGACATGGGCATCGAGCCATTCCTTGTAGCCTCATCCGTTGAGGCGTTAATCGCGCAACGCCTGGTGCGTCGGCTGTGCAACAACTGCAAGAAACCGTGGAAGGTGGACAACGCGTTCCTGCAGAGCGCGGGCTTCCCGATTGAGCGGCTGAAAGACGGCACGATCTATGAAGCGGGCAGCTGCGAAGAATGCCGCGGCACCGGGTTCCGGGGCCGGACAGGCATCTACGAAATCCTGGCGATCAGCGAATATATCCGGCCGCTGGTGGTGTCGCGCGCGTCCACAAACGACATCAAGATGACGGCCTTGCGACATGGCATGCGCACGCTACGCGTGGACGGGTGGACCAAAGTGCTTAACGGGGTCACGACCTTGGAGGAAGTGCTCCGCGTGTCGGAAGAAGATGAAGCAATGTCGGGGGGATGAGTTCCAAGTTTCAGGTTCCAAGTTACACAGCTTGGACCTCGGAACGAGACTGCTTTCTCCGGATGGGAACTTGAAACTTGAAACGTGGAACTAACGTCAGATGCCCCAATTCAAATATATAGCCCGATCGCGCACCGGGGAGAAGATCGAGGGGAAGGTCGAGGCGCAGGATCGCCGCGCGGCGCTGCTTCAGATCGAACGCATGGGGCAGGTGCCGGTGAGCGTTTCCGAAGGCGGCGCGCTGGCGCCGGCAGCGGATAAGTCCAAGGAAAAAAAGCGCTTCCGTTTTGAATTGCGGTCCTCGCGGGCCCCGCGCATGAACCTGCGCGAGATCCTGCTGTTGACGCGCGAACTCAGCGACCTCCTTGGTTCCGGCATGACGCTGGGCAACGCGTTGCACACGCTGTCGAAACGAAAGACGAATCCGGCGCAGGACGAGATTGTCACGGCTTTGCGCGATGAGATCGTTCAGGGCACCAGCCTGTCCGATGCGCTGTCCAAATGGTCGGACACCTTTTCCACACTCTACGTCAGTATGGTGCGGGCGGGCGAGGCAAGCGGCCAGTTGGCCGAGGTGCTCGAACGACTTTGCCGTCACTTCGAACGTGTCCAAGAAGCGCGCGACAAGGTGATAACGGCTCTGATTTATCCCGGCATCATCCTTTCCATGGGCGGTCTGACGATGATCTTCTCCATGATCTTCGTTGTACCGCGCTTCTCGGCGATCTTTGCAGAATTGGGCAGCACGTTGCCGTTGCCGACGCTGATCCTGATCCGGTTGAGTTCGATCATGATCAAGTACGGATGGGCCATCGCGATCGGCATGGTGGCGATTGTAGTGCTGATCCGCCGTACGTTGCGGACACCGGCGGGGCAGCGGTGGTGGCATCGCGCGCAGCTTCGGCTCCCGCTGGTCAAGACGATCGTCACGGCCAACGCCTTCGCCCATTTTGCCCGCACGCTTGGCACATTGCTCGCGAATGGAGTGCAAGTGTTGCAGGCCCTCTCGATCGTGGAAGACACGGTCGGCAATGTGGTCATCGCGGAGGCGATACGCGATGCACGGAGTCGCGTGACCGACGGCGCCACGATCTCGCTGCCGCTGGCGCAGGGGAAGATTTTTCCGCCGTTGCTGACGGACATGCTGGCGGTGGGTGAAGAATCGGGCGACATGAGTGGCGCGCTGATGCACATTGCGAAACGGTATGATGACGATCTGGACCGCAGCGTGAAAGTTTTCACAACGGTACTTGAGCCGATTCTGCTTCTGTTCATGGCGGTATTGGTTGGATTTGTCGCCATCAGCATGTTGCTGGCGGTGTTCGACCTGACGAGTGGGTTGAAGGTGTAATAGGAGATGCCCAAGCTCCAATGACCGGTCCGGAAGAGTCCGTCATCATTGAACATTGGGATTTGGTTGTGGGTCATTCATAGGCAGAACTGGAGGCAGAGATATGAAGAACGGCAGAATCATTGAATCCGCGGCGCGGGCGGGCTTCACCCTCATCGAAGTTCTTTTGGTGGTGGTGATCATCGGTATCTTGGTTGGTGTGGCACTCCCGAGGTTGGGTGGCCGTGTGCGGCAGGCGCAGGTTGCCGCTGCGGAGGCGGACATCAGCAATATCGGCATGGCGCTTCGGTTGTACGAGGTCGACAACGGCTCCTATCCGAGCAGCCTGCAGGGGTTGATCACCAGCCCCGGCGGTGCGAAGAACTGGCGCGGTCCGTATTTGGAAAAGGGCATGCCGAAGGACCCGTGGGGCAACGATTACATCTACGCTTCGCCGGGCTCGCGCAATCCGCACAGCTACGATCTGCATTCGCTGGGTCCGGATGGCGTCGAAAGCGGGGATGATCTCGCGAATTGGCAGACGACGGCCCAGTAAGACCGGAGCAATGGAGTGCTGGAGTGGTGGAGTGATGATATGCATGGAAAGAGAAACCCTGCTGCGACGCGGTCTGGTTTCTTTTCCTCACGCCGTTCGGCCTTCACCCTGATCGAGCTTCTCCTCGTGGTCGTCATCATGCTGCTCGGGGCCGCGATGACCGTGCCTTCCTTCGTCCGGTCGTATCGCGGGGCGAAGCTGCGAACTTCCGCGCGCACGATCGTCATGAGCCATCGTTACGCGCGGGGCATGGCCGTACTCAAGCAGACCCGCGTCGCCGCGCTGTACGACGTGGCCAAGAACGAGGTGGAAATCGTTTCCGTCACTGTCTCCTCGCAGGCGGTGGACGACCGCGACCGTTTTCTCGACCGGCGCGCCGACCGTACCGGCGTCGAGGCGGTCGACCAGAAGGATCAGGCCGAGCCCTCCGCGCCCGCGAATGTGGTGTCCGAACTCGTCCGCCCGCTGGCGGAGGGTGTGAAGATGTCTCATTTCGAAAGCGAGAAGGTGGAGCAGGAGAAGGACGGGATCTACTGGGTGAACTATTATCCCAACGGCATGTGTGATCCCTACAGTGTGGAAATCGAGGATGAGTACCACAAGTCTGCCACCATCAAGGTCGACCCGTTGTCGGGCAAGGCTGAGGTGGAGTATGACTGAGAAGTTCCGGGTTCCAGATTCCAAGTTTCAAGAGAAGAAGGAGAAGTCCATCTTCTCCCGGCCTGGAACTTGGAACTTGAAACGTGGAACCCGTCGGGGCTTCACGCTGATCGAGGTGATGATGGCATTGGCCATCCTCGGTATCGGCCTCTCCGTGCTCATTGCGACGGCATCGAAGTGTCTGGCCGTTGTTAAACAATCGAAGAATTATGAGGCCGCGCGCCACCTGCTTGGCATCGTAGAACTGGAGCACCGCAACCAGATTCTGAAGGATGAAGAGGTTGTCGAAGGGACGGGGTCGGCTACCTTCAAGGATGCGCCAGATGGTTTCAAAGGCACGTGGGAGGTGGTCAAGATTGAGGACCCCTCCGCGGAGGATGGGGAGGAGGCCCGATTCTTCCAGGTGACCTATCGCGTCTCGTGGTCGGAGCGAGGGATGACGCCATACGAAGAAGTGGTGACGTACATGTATGTGAAGCCGGAAGGGGGGTCGTTTGAACGCACGCCCCAGTAATGCGCGGTACTATCGCGCGTCGGGCTTTACGCTGCTCGAATTGCTGGTGGCGATGACCATCCTGGTCATCGCCATGGCGGTTATCTGGCAGACCTTCTCCAGCACAATCGGCGCGTGGCGCCGTGGTGGAGAATTGCTGGATGAGTTGCGCCACGGCGACTTCGTGATGGAGCAGCTGGTTTCCGCGCTTCGCTCTGCGGCGTTCTTCGAGTCGGCCCCCGGCAAATATGGCTTCACGCTCAAGAATTCCGACAAGAATTACCCGGCCGACAAGCTGAGCTGGGTCACGGCCAGCTCTGCCTTCATGCAGCCGGACTCGCCGCTGATGAACAGTCTTCACCGGATCGTTTTCAGCATTGAAGATGGCCCGGACGGCGATCTGGCCGTGGCCATCCGCGCCTATCCGCAGCTCGCGGATATGGAGGAAGACGATGTGGATCCGTGGTTTGTCTCGAGCGAGGTCAAGGGCATCAACTGCCGCGTGTATGACCTCGAGGCGGATTCGCCGGATTGGGAGAACGACTGGGAGGACACGAACTCGATCCCGAGCCTGATGGAAATCACCCTCTACATGGACCCGCTGGAGAAATACGGAGACCCGATCACCATTCAGCGCATCGTCGAAATCCCTGTCGCGCGCAAGGTGGACCGGCAGGTGGAGCAGGACACGGGTGATGGAACCGCGGACACCGAGAGCAGCAGAACGGACAGCGGTCGTACCGCCGACCAGACGCAGAAGCCGTCGGTCAGCGTCGGGACAGGCAACAGACAGGGGTTGCCCGAATGAGGCCCACCTCCTCACGCGACACTTCGAAGGAAGGTTCTGCCCTCATTGTCACGCTTTGGGTTCTGATCATCCTTTCGCTCCTCGTCGGTTCCTTTGCGTTCGACATGTATATCGAGTCGGGCATCACGTCCTATTACCGCAAGCGGCTGAAGGCGCAGTACCTTGCGCGGGCGGGCGTGGAGTATGCGAAGAACATGCTGGAGCAGAGCTTCAAGGCTGACGCGAAGGAGACTCCGCCGAGCGGAGGCGAGGACGCATGGGTGCGGTCCGTGAACCTTTCCCGCGGCATGGGCGTATCGCTCGACCACTCGCTGGGCGACGGGAAGTTCCTGCTGGAGATTTTGCCGGAGCAGGGGCGCCGCAACGTCAACACGCTCACCGACGAGGATTGGGAGGAGGTTCTCGACCAAGGCGGCGTACCGCAGGAAATGTGGCCGGAGCTGATCGACTGTTTCCACGACTGGACGGACGACAACGACGAGCACCAGCTCAACGGCGCGGAGTCGGATGATTCGTTCTACGAACAGCGCGGATATGAGTGCAAGAATGCGCCACTGGATACGGTGGATGAACTCCTGTTGATCAAGGGTTTCACCCCGGAAATCGTGTACGGCGGGACCACGAAGGACGGGGAAACCTTCTCGGGCATCGCGGCCCTGCTGACCACGTGGGGCGACGGGAAGGTGAACGTCAATACGGCTTCGCGTGAAGTCTTGCTCACCATTCCAGGCCTTGAAGAGTTCGATGTGGACGATATTATAGAGGGCCGCAAGGGGACGGATCAGACGGAGGGGACGAAAGACGATGGTTTCGAGAGCGTAGACGACGTCATCGGCAAGCTCGGGGTCACGGATGCGTCGGTCAGGGACAAACTAACGGTCACGGAACGTCGTTTTGTGCGGGTCATTTCGAAGGGGGAAGTGCAGAATGTCCGGAGCGGCATCTGGTGTATTCTGCAGGCGGAAGAGAGCGGGGTGACCCCGCTGTTCTGGCGGGAAGAAGATATGCCGTAGGATCTGCGAGGGGCCGGGGCCCTCGTTGTACGTAAATGTCTCAAAAACTGATCACAGCCATAGTCCTCCGTGGCGATGCCGTCCATCTCACGACGCTTCGCCAGGTTAAGGGCAAATCAGAGGTCGCGGAACAGAAGCGTCTCCCTTTTGATCCGCCGCTCACGCCGGAAGAGATGTTGTCTGTCGACGCGGCTCACCGGCTTCGCGCGGCGGCGGGCCACATCAAGGGCGAGCTTTATGCTTCGATTCCCGCGGACAAGGTGTTGATGCGTGTGGTGGATCTTCCCACGGCGGACCCGGTCGAGATGCGCAGCATGGCAGACCTGCAGGTCGACAAGTTTTCGCCGTTCCCCGTCGAGCATATGGCGGTCGCGGTTGAGCTGCTTTCCCAGAAGGAAAGAACCTCGCGGGTGCTGATTGTCGCGGTGCAGCGCATGGTCATTGATGCGCTTGGCGAGTTTTTCGGAGCGGTGGGTGTATTGCCGCGCTGGATCGACGTGGACGTGCTCGGCTGGTGGCGGCTGTTGAAGGATCACGGTTCGGTACCGGTCACGGGACGTCATGTGATCCTGTTGGCAGATCGTAATGCGACGGAGCTGATCATCTGCCAGGACGGGGTGCCCGTGGTGCTGCGCTCGCTGGGCACGGCGCAGGGCATTACCGAAGAGGAGTTTCACGCGGAGCTGGCGGATGAAATTGGCTACAGCCTGACTTCGCTGGAAACCGAGCGTGGCGTGGCAGAGACGTCGAAGCTCAGCATTTGGTGCTGGGGTGATGGCGCGCCGCCCAAGGTTATGGTGAAGGCGGAGCCGACCTCGCACGCGGTGGAGACGCGCTCGGGCGATCTGTGTCCCGAATTGGCCGCGAAGCTTCGCGAAGTATGCGGGTTGGGTGTCGAGACGAAGAGCCTGGCTTCGCTTCCCGAGTTGAGCGAAGGGCTCGCGCGGCGGGCGATGGATGGCGGGCCCGTGATGGTGGACCTGGCGCCGCCGGAGTGGCAGAGCACGGAGACTTCAAGAAAGACCCAGAAGGCCCTGATCATCGCGACGGCGGCCTTCATTGCCGTCTGGCTCGCGGGTATCGCGGCGTTTCTTGCCGGATTCAAAATTGAGCAGAACAAGCTGATGAAACTCAAGGCGGAGGTCGCGACGCTGGAAGGGCCGGCCGACGAAGTCCGTAAGCTCAATGATCGTATCAAGTCCTTCGAGGTCTATTCCGACCGTAGTCACACCGCGTTGGAGAGCCTGCGCGAGGTGAGTGCCATCTTGCCGCCGGGGATCGATCTGACTTCCTTCACCTATAAGAAGGGCAATGAGGTCGTCCTTCGTGGTGAATCGGACGATCCGACCCCGATCTATAACTTTTTCCAAGCCTTGGAACAGTCGGACTTCTTTGACCAGGTCAAGCCGGAGGCGGTGCGACAGAAGACCAGCGGCAACCGCCAGCGCTCGGAGTTTTCTGTCACGGCCAAACTGCCGGGAGGAGAGAAGCCATGAAGATCTCCACCCGCGAACTTGTACTCGGATGGCTCACGATGGTGACGGTGCTCCTGGGCATTACCTATTGGCTTGGCCTGCCGAAGGCGGATGAATGGAAGAACGCCATCAAGGCGGGCGATGCTCTCGAGATGCGGAAGAAGGAAGCGCAGCACCTCATCGGCGGCCGTGAAGATATCAACCAGCGTTTTGACGTATTGCGGCAGTCTCTGCCCAAGCATCCGGCGGGCAAGGACGTGACGGCTGAGCTGTTGATCACGCTCGAGCGGACGGCCCAGCAGCACGGGTTGGTGCTCCTGCGGCGCGAGCCGGAACAGGAGCGCAGCGTGGGCGATTTGTATGAGGTCGCCATCAACTGCACGTGGGAAGGCGAGCTCGATGCGCTGACTCATTTTCTCTATGCTTTGCAGGTACAGGGTGCTATTTTGGATATCCGGCAGTTGTCGGCAACTCCGGGGCCGGGCGGCCCCGGGCGGTTGAAGGGCAATTTCACGGTGGACTGTGCGTACAGCCGTGAATCGAGTGCCCCGCCGCAGGCGTCGGAGAAGTGACCCCGTTCCAGCCGGTGGGATAAAAGTATGTTTACTCGACCGAGGAAAAGGTGGTTCCGGGGCGTGGCCCTGTGGATGGTGATCTCCTTCGTGGGCAGCACGGTCCGGGTGCCCGCCCAGTGGACGGCCCCGACGATGCCGTCGCCTCCGCCTCCGGGGGGAACGCCTCCTCCGGGAATGGCACCCCCTCGGGGTATGCCGTCTCTGCCCCCCGCTTCCGAAGATCTCACGGACATGGAAGGCGAGACCATTGCCCCTGCTGCGCCTGTGGCTGGGGCGGTGCCTGAGCCGCCGAATGAGAAGTTGCTCAACCTCAATTTCCGCGACGCCCCGCTGGATCAGGTCCTTCAGTTCTACGCGGACATCACCGGCCGCACGCTCATCAAGTCGCCCGGCATCAATGCCACGGTCACATTGCGTGGTCAGACCCGGCTGACACAGACGGAAGCGCTGCAGGCGATCGAGAGCGTTCTCTCGATGAACAATGTTACACTTGTGCCGATGGGCACAAAGTTCCTGAAGGTGGTTCAGCCGACTGCGGCCCGCCAGGAAGGCATGGTCATTTCCAAGGATGTTCCGGAGAAGGGCTTCCCCGAGACCGATCACCTGATCAGCCAGATCATTACGCTCAAGTACATCGAACTCGCCGAGGCGCAGGCGATCATCCAGAACTTTCTGCACGGCTACGGCAAGGTGCAGGGTCTGGAGCGTACCAACAGCATGCTGATCACGGATACAGCGGCGAATCTTCAGCGCATCATTGAAATTCTGGAATACGTCGATCAACCGACCGAGGCGCGGGTTGAGACGAGGATTTATGAGTTGTCGTACGCCGAAGCCGGCAAGGTGGCCAGCCGTCTCAACGAACTGATTCAGGATGCGCAGGCCAAGGAAGAAAAGCCCAAGGTGGCCGCCGCGGCCCCGACGGTTCCATCGCCCCCCGGAGTGATTCGCGCGCGAGCTGCGGCGGCCCAGCCGGAGCCGACCAGCGAGGCGGCCATTGAGCAGGCGCTGGCTGAGCGCGGTATCGTGCAGGGCAAGGTCAAGATCGTTGCGGATGATCGCACCAACATCCTGATCGTCATCTCGCGACCGTCCAATTTCACGTTTTTCGACAAGATCGTCGCCATCCTCGACCGGCCCGTCAACCCGGACGTGATCGTGCGCGTGGCGGCGCTTGAGTATGCTGACGCCGAACAGATTGCAGGCATTCTTAACGAGTTTGTCGGCGCGGCCAAGGCCGATACGGCAACGGCTGCGGCGCAGGGCCAGGCATCGGCGGGGCAGCCTGCGGCCGGCGGTGACGCCCGGTCAGCGGCCCTGCAGGAATACGTGGCACGTCAGGCCGAGAGTCGCCTGCGCGAAATCACGACCGAAGAGAAGGCGAGGATCGGCCAGCTGTCGCCCAATACGAAGATACTGGCGGATAAGAGAACAAATTCGCTGCTGCTGATGGGCACAAAGTCCGATATCGCGGCGCTTGAGGAAGTCATCGACAAGCTGGATATCATGCTGGCGCAGGTACTGATCGAGGTGGTGATTCTTGAGGTCAAGCTCTCGAAGGGCGTGCAGTACGGCGTGGATTGGCTGCAGAAGAGCATGACGGCCTACAGCACGCGTAAGGTAGGCGGGCTGAACGTGCGCGAGCCACTGGCATCCTATGGTGGCGGCTGGAGCAGTTCGTCCCGGAAGTTCACCGATGCAAGTCAGATCACCCGGGATACCGAGATCACGCAAGGGTTGACGTACTTTCTCACGCTGTTTGATCTGAACATCGACGCGGTCATTCATATGGCAGCGAATTCATCCGATGCTCGCGTGCTCTCCACGCCGGTGATTCTGACCACGGACAATACTGAGGCGCAGATCAATAGCAGCGAACAGCGGCCGGTGGTGACGCAGACGAGTACCACGGATGCGGGGGCAATCCGGTCGAGCTATGAATATCGCGACATCGGTATCAAGCTGAAGGTGAAGCCCCGGATCAATCCACAGCGGTTCGTGGTGCTGGATGTCACGCAGACAGCCGACACGCCAGGCGATGATGTGCTGATCGATGGCAATAAGGTGCCGAGCATTTTCAAGCGGGAATTGTCCGCGTCGATTGCGGTGCAGGATCGCAGCACGATCGTGCTGGGCGGCTTGGTGCAGTCGGACACCAAACGGTCGCGGACCAAGGTGCCGATCCTGGGTGATATTCCCGTTCTCGGCACACTGTTCCGGTCGGACGATCATGCGAAGAACAGGACCGAATTGTTGGTGTTGATCACGCCGTACGTATTGATGACTCCGGAGGAGGCTATTCACGAGACGCGCCGGTTGCATCACGAGTCGACCGCAGGACGTAAGAATTGGGAGCGCGGCTGGTCGAACAGTGAATTGGCGACTGAAACGCGGAGATCCAAGCGCAGCGCGAAGGAGCTTGCCGCCAAGGAACAGGAGGTCGCGGCGGCCAAGGCGGAGAAGCAGGCCGCTTCGTCGAGGAATGGGATCGACGACGGAGAGACGTCTGGCGTACAGACAACGCCGCGTATCACGGTGGTCCGTCCCTCTGAATTGTCGTCGCTGAACGACGAGGTCAAGGCTGCGGAGCGGGGGCCGGTAGAAGAGTTGCAGGAACCCGAGACGAGTTTGGACGAATCCGTGCAGCCCGGTGCCGAGGAAGATTCGATCGATGCAGTCGAGCCCGAGGAGCCGGTGGTGCTGCCGCGCGTGGCGCCCTATATCGACCCAAAGACCGTGGTAGAGGATGATACGTTGGCGGTGCCGGTGCCCATGGACAAAGAGTGACGGGACCGGGGTCCTGAAGGGTGTTGAACCCGACGTCAGGCTGGGGTAATTTTTCAGCGGGTTGGATGAATGGACGCGGAGGTTAAGGTGGCAGAAGATCTCCAGGATTCAGCGGGAATGATCAGCAGGGACATTGTTTTCGATTGTCCGCTTTGCGGCAAGAGCCTGTCCATCGATGCGCGCGGGGCAGGACTGATGGTGGCCTGTCCGGAGTGCCATCGCGATGTGCAGGTGCCGGGTCTGCCCCCCAACGAACGGCCCGAGCAGGCGGCCGAGGAAGAAACCGTTCAGGATCCTTCCGCCAAGGTTGTCGAACTCACCCAGGTCGTTGAAGCTTCCCAACTCAAGGTTGAGCGTCTCGTTGCCAGCCTCGAAGAAGTGCGCGATCGCCGTCGTTATCTCGAGCAGTTGCGGGCCGACAACATGGCGCGTTTCGAGCTGATCGGGAAGGAACTGGTGATGATCCAGAACTCCCTGGATCGCATTGTCAGTGTGTTGCAGGACGCTTCTGCGGAGAAGTCCGAGCCGCCTGCATGATCAGCGTTTCAGCCGGCCCACAAATCGTTCCAGCCGAACCATCGCTTCCTTGATGTTGTCCAGCGATGTGGCATACGCGCAACGAAGGAATCCCTCGCCGCATTCACCGAACGCGCTGCCGGGCACGGCCGCAACCTTCTCCTCCTCGAGGAGTCGGATGGCGAATTCCTTGGAGGAGAGGCCCAGCGGTTTGATGTAGGGAAATGCGTAGAAAGCGCCGGCGGGTTTCGAACAGGAAAGCCCCATGCCCTCGAAAGACTGGGCGAGGTAGTTGCGGCGCTTGCGGTATTCCGCCACCATCTCCGTCACGTCGATCTCTGGCCGCGTGAGGGCTTCGATCGCGCCCTTCTGGCTCATCGTCGGCGCGCAAAGCATCGTGTACTGATGCACCTTCATCATCGCCTCGGTCAGCTCGGCGGGCGCACAGGCGTAGCCAAGCCGGAACCCCGTCATGGCCCAACCCTTGGAGAAACCGTGCAGGAAGATCGTTCGCTCCTTCATGCCGGGCAGTGAAGCAATGCTGACGTGCTGGCCATCGTAAGTCAGCTCGGCATAGATTTCATCGGTAATGACGAGCAAGTCGTGCTCGACGGCAAAGGCCGCAATGTCCTCGACGTCCTTCCGGGGCAATACCGCGCCCGTTGGATTGTTTGGGAAATTGAGCAGCAGCAGCTTGGTCTTCGGCGTAACCTTCTTTTCCAGCAGCGTGCGCGTCAGGCGGAAGTTGTCTTCATGCCGGGTTTCGACGGCAATCGGTGTGCCGTGAGCGAATATCACATCGGCGCGGTATGACACATAGCACGGTTCGTGGTAGAGCACCTCGTCGCCGGGGTTGAGCAGCGCGCGCAGGGCAATGTCGAGGGCTTCGCTGACACCCACGGTGATCAGGATTTCCGTAGCGGGATCATAGGTCACATGGAAATTCTTGGCCAGATAGCCCGCGATGGCCTGGCGAAGTTCGAGCAGGCCCATGTTCGACGTGTAATGGGTGGCACCGCGTTCCAGCGAGAAGACTGTGGATTCCCGCACGTGCCAGGGCGTATCGAAATCGGGTTCGCCGATGCCGAGACTGATCACGTCCTTCATCGTGCTGACGATGTCGAAGAAATCGCGGATCCCCGAGCGGGGGATGTCCCGGATGTGTCGGGCTATACGGTCATGGTGAGACCGAGAGGCGTTCGTCTGCATGTTCTGACTCCATCAGCACGCCGTGGTGCTTGTAAGTTTTCAGCATGAAATGGGTGGAGGTGGACAGGACGCCCTCGATTGTCGCGAGTTTCTCGCTGACGAACATGGCGACTTGCCGGAGGTCATGACCAGCCACGAACAACAGGAGATCGTAAGTGCCGGACATCAGGAAGACGGACTGGACCTCCTTGAATTTGCTGATGCGGCTTGCGATGCGGTTGAACCCTCCCTCGCGTTCTGGCGTGACCTTGACCTCAATGACGGCGGTCACGCGGTCGAGGTCGAGCTTCTCCTCGTTGAGGATGGCTTGGTAACCGCGGATGATGCCCTGTTGCTCATACTCTTGAATCTTCGCCCGCACCTGTTCGGGCTTGAGATTGAGCATCTTGGCGATGTTTTCCGGTGTCTCCAGCGCGTTCTGTTTCAGAATTTTGAGAAGCTCGTCCATATGCGCCTCCGTACAAAATACATGGCATGTACCTATAGCCGGGGGATGCGGCCGCGTCGAGTCCCGATATTCGAAGGGGTGGATCAGCCGCTTCTTGAGTTTATGGCCGGGAAACTCTACTTTGCGCGGTGACGGAGTGTTGAACATGTCGCTAAAGAACATACGCGTGGTGCTGGTCAGCCCGATCTACAGCGGGAACGTCGGGTCTGTCTGTCGCGCCATGAAAAATATGGGGGTCACGAGCCTGGCCATCGCGGCGCCCCGCGGTTCGCTGGAGACGGAGGACGCCAGAAAGATGTCGCTCCACGCGTACGACGTTCTCCAGAAACGCACGGAACACGCCACCTTGGCAGAAGCCGTGGCGGATTGCGGGCTCGTCGTGGGGACCTCTGCAAGGCAGGGACTTTATCGAAATCACAGCGAAACGCCGCGCGCCTTGGCTCCCCGGCTGGGGGAAGTTGCGAAGAAGACCAAGGTGGCGCTTGTGTTTGGCCCGGAGGACAATGGGCTGAGCAACGACGACCTACAGGTGTGTACCCAGGTGGTCCGCATCCCATCGTCGCCGAAGTACTCCTCGCTGAATCTTGCCCAAGCTGTGATGGTTTGCTGCTACGAACTCTTCACTGCATCCGGCGAGTATGAAGCCCCGGAGGCGTTATCGCCGGAGGCGCCTTCCGCGATGCGGCAGCAAATGTTCAAGCGCTGGCGCGAGTCGCTGCTTGAGATCGGCTTCATGAAGGAAGACAAGGCCGACCACATCATGCTGGGGCTGCAGCGCATTCTGTCGAGGGGCCAACTGACGATCAAGGATGTCCGCATCATGATCGGTATAGCGCGCCAGACGAAGTGGGCGGGGGCCGAAGCGAAGAAGTCCCGGGCGAGGAGGGGCCTATGACCGAGAAGCACTTGCCGGTGCCGATGGAGCGGGTGGAAAACATGATCCTCCTGATCCGAGGGCAAAAGGTCATGCTCGACGCGGACTTGGCGGAACTTTACGGTGTGCCCACCAAGCGTTTGAACGAACAGGTGAAGCGGAATGCGGAGCGATTCCCCGACGATTTCATGTTTGTACTGACCGCCGAGGAGAAGGCGGAGGTGGTCGCAAAATGCGACCACCTGAAGCGGCTCCGTTTCTCGCCAACCAAGCCGTTTGCCTTCACCGAACACGGTGCGCTGATGCTGGCCAGCGTGCTGAATTCGCGCCGCGCCGTGGAAGTGAGTGTCTTTGTTACACGCGCGTTTGTGCGGCTGAGGGAAGTGCTGGCGAATCACCGCGAGCTGGCGCGGAAGGTCACCGAGTTGGAGCGTCGCACGAAGGGGCATGACGAGCAGATACGCTCATTGGTTGAGGCGATCCGGCAGTTGATGGCTCCACCGGAATCCAAAGCCCGCCGCATCGGATTCTCAACGGACGAAAAGTAGGGGTTGGTCCATCGTCTCTCGGCCCCGGATTTCAGGCGAAGGGGGCAATGATTTGAGCCGTCGGGAAGGTGCGTTGCACCGCGTCCGCATCCTTGTCGAGAAAGAGCAGCTTGATGTTCGGGCCGGCGTCCATGGTCAAATATACGGGCACGCCTTTTTCCCGCAGCGCGGCCACGCGCCGTATTTCGATGAGCGATTCCGGGAGCCAGTAGATCACCGGCGGCCACGCCGCGATCATCGTGGCGTGCATTGCCATCGCGTTCGATTCGGCCGTGCGGCCGAGCCGCTCGAAATCCTTTGCGCGAATTGCCGCCTTGAGTTCTGCAAGATCAGCGGCGACCTTGCCGGGCCACGCCGCATACAGAGGTGAGGTCTCCACCGTGCGCTTCATGGCTGCCCGCGATCCAATGGGCTTCTCCGCACCGGAGACCACCAGCAGGCCCAGACGCAACTCCGGCCATGTCTCGGCCAAAGGTTCGGCATAGCTGTCCATGCCGTCAGCAGATGTGCCCGCATGCCACTCGACGAATCCGGTGTAGATGGATCGGCTTGCGCTGCCGCTTCCGAGCCGGGCAAGGATGGATAGCGAACGTTCGTCGAGTTGCCAGCCAAACAGCTTGTTCAGTGCCAGAACGACGACAGCGAAACCGGAGGCTGAGGAGGCGAAGCCGGCAGCGGTTGGAATTGTGTTCTCTGCGTTGACTTGGAAGTGCGCCCCGGGGGCGGGTCGGAAGAGGTCCAGGAAAGCGAAGAGGCGTTGGGCGAAAGGCTGCGTGCTATCGATCACCCGGCCATTGAGCGTTACGGAATCGCGATTGCCGCCGATCGCAAAGCGGGCCTTGGAGCCGAACTTCCCGAGCGAAATGGACAAGCTTGATGTGACGGGCAGGTTCAGTTCTCCATCTCTCTTTCCCCAGTATTTGCAGAGAGCGATATTGGCCGGCGCGTAGGCGGTTGCTTCCGCGGTCAGGTTGGCTTTCCTGCCGCGCAGAACTTGATCCACAATATCTTTTCTGGTCACGGGCATACAAACCTCCCTAACGACTGTGCGAAATCCTGACGCCGTTGAGCGACAGCTTCACCGGTAATTCGGTCTGCGGCCAGCGCCGCCGTTTGGAGCGGCCCAGACCAATCACGCAATCGCCGAGGCCGGAGCCGGAAATCTTGGCGCCGAGAATGCGCGGGTCGTTACACAGAGCGTAGGCCATCATGGAAAGCTTCTCGTTACTCACGCCAATGCCTTCCATGAGGACTTGGTTGATATTCATGATTTCGCCGACGCGTCGCCAGTCGCCGATATGAATCGCATGTGCGGCTTGCAGCGAAGACATGTTCATGAGGTTGTAGATTTTTCGGAAGAGGCCGGGATATCGGCGGCGACTTCGTTCGACGATTCGCACGACCTCGGCGGTTGGCTTCTTGCTGCCGGAGTACAGGACGGTGATGGGATATAGCTTTCCGAGAGGCCGGACATCCAGCGGCCTGGCGCGATAGAGCACGATGCCGCCAAAGACGCTCGCGGCGACGTCGGCGCCGGATCCGAGTCCCTGGACGGCGCATATGACGCCGACCGCATCGCGCAGCAGATTCTTGGGGGCGGTCCTGAGGCCGAGCCATGCGCGGATTGCCGCGGCCGCCGCGACGGTGACAGCAGCGGAGGAGCCGAGGCCGACCTTGTGCGAGAACTGCGAACGGATGCGAAGATCGAATCCGGACGGCAGCCGGCGACGGTAAAGCCGTATTACGGCTGTCACGAAACGGAATTCCTTGCGCGCGGTGAGTTGGTCGAGATCCATCGCGCAGTCGCCGAGGTTGGAGAGCAGGCGGATGGTGCGATCCGGGCGTGGGCAGAGGGTTACTTCGATCCGGCGGTGGACGGCGCAGACAACGGCGTACTTTCCGTGAAGAACAGCATGCTCGCCCAGCAGCATGAGGCTGCCGGGGGCCGAGGCTTTAAACCAGGCGCGCGCCAAGGGGTTCACCCCTTACGGAGACAATGTTGTAGCCGTGTTTCTTGCAGATGTCTGTGGGGGCTTTTTCAGAGCAGACCAGCACCATGCCGCCCTTGTCGCCACCGACAGAACCTGCACCGCAGACCTTGGCCGCCGCTCCCCACTTCTCCACGTCGGACACGAAATCCTGCACGCGTTGGGGCACCACGCCGATATGGGACAGCAGTCGCTGGTTCTCGCGAATCGCGCTCTGAATAGATTCCAGGTCGTTCGCCCGCAGGGCCTGTTCCATCGAGTTGGTCACGGCTTCAAAATCGTTCCAGATGGTGCTGTTCTCGAAGCGCTCGCGCACTCGGGAAACACACTCGCCGGTGGAGGTGTCGGGAACGCCGGTGTGGACGAGATGGATGGGCATGCGCGGCAGGGGGAGCTTTTCGGCCTGCCCCTTCTGGAAGCGGGCGCAGCCGCCGTGCATGGAGATGTAGGTGTCCACGCCGCTCGCGTGACCGTGCTGAAGATTTTCGGCTTCGAGACTGTACGCCTGGTACCACTCCGGACGGAAATCGACGCGGAAGTAGTGGCCGATGGCGCGGATCACGCTCAGCACCGTGGCGGCGGACGAGCCCATCCCGCAACCGATGGGAATGTTCGAGTGGAGCTGAATCTTCACTCCATTGGCGACCTTCAGGTGCAGGGCGTCGAGGATGGTGATGAAGGCAAACTGGAAAAGCTCGATGGGTTTGTACAGCACATCGCGGATGCTGAGCTGGCCTTGAAGGAAGAGGTGGTAATTGCGGCCGACACGTTCGCGCAGGTCGCGCAGGGCACGGAGCGTGAACGATTCCACCTGCTTCAGGTCCTGGAGATCGAAGGACACCACATCGCCGGTGTCACCGGTGACAACCACCGATTCGGCGCAGCGGTCCACGGCCATGACCAGCGCGGGTTTGTCGTAGACCACCGCGTGCTCACCGCTCAGGATCAACTTGCCTGGAGCTATAGCTTTCATCAAAGTGCTTCGTAAATCCTCTTGTGCTGGCTGACGCCAGCCAGCCGGAAGGGTCCCGTGCGATACTGCGCAAAAGTGTGTTCCCCGCCGTCCGTCGGGAAACCAAGCTGGAATATATCCTCGTATTGCTGGTAGGTCAATTCGGTACGTCCCGCGATCAAACGGCTGTGCCGTTCGGTGAAAAGATGCTGCCGGTACTCCGGCTGGACCACGCCGCTGTAGAACTCGCCCATGCACCCCGAACCATAGCTGAACAGGCCAATGCGCTTGCTGCCCAGGTCGTCCGTGCAGTGGTCGAGCAGGGAGGAAAGGCCTTCATAGACGGACGCGGTATACGTGTTGCCGGTGATCCGGTTGTAGCGGAGAGAATCGCCGAGCAGCGCATCCATGAGGGCCGGGGTCGGCGTGAGGCCGACGTCCTTCATGAGTCGCGAATGAGCCTTCTCCGCCATCTTGGTGAAGGGCAGGTGATAGCAGAAACGGGCGTGATCTTCGAAGCGGCGGCCGGACCGTTCCGCGTATTGCTTCCAACTTTCGAGCAGCGCGGAGATGTAGACCAGCATCGAATACTTCCCGTCGACCAGTGCATTATCGCGGTAGTTCGGCCGCCAGAAATCCATGACGTCCTCGGCGTAGAGGCCGTACTCGGCGTCCAGCGCCAGCACGCGCGGTTCGGTGGTGACGAGCATGGCCACTGCGCCCGCGCCCTGCGTCGGTTCGCCCGGGCTGCGCAGGTCGTAGCGCGCGATATCGGTGCCGATCACGAGCGCCTTCTTGTCCGGATGATCCTTGACCCAAGATGCCGCGAGTTGAAGCCCGGCTGTCGCCGCATAGCAGGCTTCCTTCAGTTCCACCGCGCGGCAACGGCGCGGCAGTTCGAGCAGGCTGTGCGCGAACAGGGCCGCGGCCTTGGACTGGTCGATGCCGCTTTCCGTTGCGAGGATCATCAGCTCGACGCTGCTGCGGTCGATCTTCTCCAGGATGGGCTCGGCTGCACTGGCGGCCATAGTCACGATATCCTCATCCGGCGGAGGGATGGCCATTTTCTCCTGACCGATCCCGAGATAGAACTTGTCCTTGTCCACGCCGCGGTGTTCGGCCAACACCTTGAGATCGAGAAAGTAATTCGGCGTGTAGAAACTGATGAGATCGATGCCTGTCTTCATGGTCCGTTCTTCCCCGGCAACGCGACTGCTGCTATTGCAGCAAGCCGTCGTTGCCAATCAAATCCTTCGCGCGCGGCACGCCCAGCAGGAAGAGGGCGGTGGTGAACTCGCGCTTCAACATCCCGATCGCGTCGATCACCGCGGCGGCCGACTCCCTGGCGGGCTCCAGGAACGGCGAGGCCATACCGCAGAGCGAGGCGCCGAGCACCATGGCCTTGGCCATATCGATTCCCGACCGGATCCCACCCGAGGCGATGAGCGTGAGCTTCGGACGGAAGGGCTTCAGCGCCCTCAGCGCGGCCGGCGTCGGAATGCCCCAGTCCTGGAACAGCAGCCCGAGGTCGTGGCGTTGTCTGCCCGTCTGCGCGTGATGCTCGATCCTGCTCCACGAGGTCCCGCCCGCGCCGGCGACATCCACGTATCGGATGCCCGCTTTCATCAGCAGGCGCACATCCGCCGCAGCGACGCCCGCTCCCACTTCCTTTATGACAACGGGGACGCGTAGCTGTTCAACGACATTCGCGATCTTTGACGCCAGCCCGGCGAAGTTCGTATTGCCGCCGGTCTGCACCGCTTCCTGCAGCGGGTTCAGATGAAGATAGAGCGCGTCGGCCCCCGACATTTTGACGGCTTCGCGACACTCGCGAATGCCGAATCCGCAGTTCAACTGCACGGCGCCGAGGTTGGCGAAGAGCAGGATCGACGGCGCAAGCGTGCGGAGTTCAAAACTACTGCGTGCGGCGGCGTGCTTGAACATCACCCGCTGTGAACCGACGCCCATCGCGACACCGGTTGCCTCGGCCGCGGTGGCCAGGTTGCGATTGATCTTCCGCAGTTCGGCGTGATCACCGCCCGTCATCGAAGAGATGAGGAGGGGGAATGAGAGCCGCTTGTTCATGAAACGGATCGATGGATCAATCTTTGCCAGATCGAGTTCCGGCAGAGCCCTGTGGTTCAGCCGCACCTCGTCGAAATAGAACATCCGCCGGTCGGAGTCCGGGTCTTTCCGGATTGCCCGCACATGCCGCAGTTTCCTGGTGTTGTTCGCGTCAGACATGAAGATATGCCCACAGATTACACGGATGCACACAGATGAGGAGAGGGATCCTTGGATTTGTTTCTCAAGCTTCGCTCAAATTGAAGTCCTGGGAAATGGCCGAAATTCACGAGGAGTCCGATGTCGCGGCCGGTCGCGTGCAGGTAGTTCAGTAGCTGTGCGCGGTGCTCATCAGTGATCTGGCTGACCGCCTTGATTTCGACCACGACCTTCTCATAGCAAAGCAAGTCGGGTTGGTAACCTTGGGGCAGTTGGCGGCCCTTGTACTCAAGGCAGAGCGTTGGCTGTGCAGCGAAGGGGATGCCTCGCAACTCCAGTTCGATTTCCATGCAGTGCTGGTAAACAGCCTCAAGGAATCCACAGCCCTTGTTGTTATACACCTCGAAACAGGCCCCTATGATCTCATAGGTCTTTGCTGCATATGGACACGTTTCAGTCATCCGATCATTCCATCTGTGTCTATCTGTGTGATCTGTGGGCTACTTCTTTTTCCTCTCGATGCTGAGGTGTGCCTTCATCAGCTCGCCGGGATTGGTCTGGGCGGCGAGGAGGGAGAGTTCGCCGCAGAGCACGGTGGTGGCGCAGATGACGGCAAGCCGCCGTGCATTCCGGCCGGGTTCGCGTTCTGCCAGGCAGCCGAGCAGTTCCAGGTTTTTCTGAACGAAGGGGAGTTCCTTTCCGTTCCCGATGGTGCCGACGATGATGTTTGGCAGCGTCGCGGAGAAGTAGAGGTCGTCGCCGCGCGTTTCGGCGTGAACGAAGCCCTGCGAGCCTTCGACAATGTTGGCGGCGTCCTGCCCGGTGGCGAGGTAGAAGCCGAGGAGCATGTTGGCGAAGTGCGCGTTGGCGCTGCGCAGGCCTCCGGCGAGCATTGTGCCGATCAGGTTCTTCTTGATGTTGAGTTCGACAATCTTTGCCGCGGTCGTCCGCAGCAGGCGTTTGCAGACAGCGGCGGGGACCACGATCTCGGTTACCACGTTCTTGCCGCGTCCGAGGATGCCGTTCACGGCGGACGCCTTCTTGTCGGTGCAATAATTGCCCGAGACGGAAACGTACTTCAGCTCCGGATACTGACAGAGAATCGCTTGGATCAGAGCGTCGGCTGCGCGGGTGACCATGTTATGCCCGGCGGCATCGCCGGTGGTCAGCTCGAAGCGGATATAGAGGAGGTTGCCGACAATTTGGGTGTGGACATCCAAAAGTTGCGCAAAGCGGCTGGTCTTCGCCACGACGGTCTGGAGCTGATCCTTGTGCGCGACGAGACAGGCGGCGACCATCTGTGCGACATCGGCGTTCGGCGCTTCCAGCAGAATGGATCGGGTCATGCGGTCATCCACGACGACCGCGCGGATACCGCCTGACAGCATGGAGACTTTGGCGCCCCGGTTGACGGAGGGCCAGAGGGGGGACTCAAAAGTGGCCAACGGGACACGGACGTCGTCGTTGACCTCAGAGCCGACGATCTTGATGGGCCCCACGATTTCCATTGGAATCGTGGCAAAGACTGGTTTTTCGCTGTTTTTCATGATTTGTCGTAAGTCCATACACCCTTTCCGGTTACGAAAAAAGGCAAAAAGCCGAGATGGGCGGTGGGGTCGTGTGCGCCTTCTCCTGTGAAGAGGGGTGGGCGCCACAAGGAATGTGGCACCGTCTCGTTGGCTCTGTCTCTGTGTTTCTTCCTGACCGCCCTTGATGGTAAAGCGCTTTACCGGTATGTTGTGGCAGGAGATTCTGGAGTCCCATGATTCGTTCCTTGCGCGTCCGGACTGCTATCGTCATTACGGCCGTATCCCTTGCTGCGGCGGTGTCGTCTCTCGCGCAATCATCCCGGACAGGCTGGGGAGCGACGCCGTATGCGGGCGTCGGCGGTACGGGTGTGACCTTCCGCGTGTGGGCGTCGAACGCGTCCAGCGTTGCCGTCGCGGGAACCTTTAACAGTTGGAGCATGTCGTCACATCAGTTGGTTCGCGAAGGCGTCACGAGCGGAGTCTGGTCGCTCGACGTTTCAACGGCGCGGACCAACCATCAATACAAGTACGTGATCAACGGCAGTCTTTGGCGCAGCGATCCGCGGAGCCGGCAGCTGGTCACCTCCGACAACAACTCGCTGATCCTCAATCCCGCTTCCTTCAACTGGCAGGCCGATTCCTTTGGCATCACCAACGCCCGCGACATCGTGATTTACGAGGCACACGTCGGCACGTTCATGGGGCCGTCCGGCACATTTGCGACGTTTACGAACCGGTTAGATTATCTTCGCGACTTGGGCGTGAGTTCGATTGAGCTGATGCCGGTGAACGAGTTCCCCACCGCCACGAGTTGGGGTTACAATCCGGCGTATCCGTTTGCCATCGAGACCAACTACGGTTCCCCCGATGCACTCAGGGAACTGGTCAGGCACAGTCACCAGAAGAATCTCGCCGTGCTGCTCGACGTGGTGCACAACCACTGCGACGGCGGTTCGTCGCTGTGGCAGTTCGACGGGTGGACGCCCGATCCGGCGTACGGCGGCCAGTACTTCTACAACACGGATCCGTACGCCTTCTCGCCGTGGGGGCCGCGTCCGGATTATAACCGCCCGGAGGTCCGGGACTACATCAACGATTCGTTCCGCATGTGGCTGGCCGAGTTTCGCATGGACGGTTTCCGATGGGACGCCCCGCGCCATATCATCTATACCACCAACGAGGTCTACATCCCCGAGGGGTTGACGATGATCAGCAACGCCCTGGGCACGATGGCCGCCGAGTATCCGGGCACATGGAACGTGGCCGAGGATATCAAGGAAATCAGCGGGTTCGACAGTTACTGGGACTTCACCTTTGTCTATGAAATCCGCAGTGTGTTGACGCAATCGTCGGATGCCAGCCGCGACATGCCGACGGTGGCACGAAATGTCGCCGGTACGTTGCAGCGCGTGATCTACACCGATTCGCACGACACGGCCGGTGACCTCAACGGCGGCACGCGCCTGCCCACGGCGATCTACGCGGCGGACGCGGCGGGCTACTACGCGCGCAAGCGGTCGACATTGGGCGCCGCGCTGGTGTTGACCTCGCCCGGAACGCCGATGATTCTGCAGGGGCAGGAGATGCTGGAAACCAACCAGTTCAGCGACACCCGGTCGGTTGACTGGTCCCGCACGAACAGCTTCTCCGGCATCGTCCGGCTCTACCGCGACCTCATCCGGCTGCGCCGCAATCTCGACGGAGTGTCCGAGGGGTTGCTCGGCGATTCATGCAGCACGTATCACGTAGACAACGTGAACAAGTTGGTCGCGTACAGCCGCTGGAACTCCGGGGTGACGGACCGCTACACGGTGGTTATCGCGAACTTTGCCAACACCACGCGCACGGGTTACAACGTCAACTTCCCGCGCGAGGGAACGTGGTATGTCCACTTCAACAGCGATGCGACCAACTATGCCTCCGACTATGGCAACAACGGCAGCATTGAAGTTGCGGCCGCCGGCTCCCCGCCGTCCGGCATGATCACGATCGGCCCGTACAGTGTGCTGGTGCTCTCGCAGATTCCGCGCACCGGCATGCTGATCAACGAGGCGACGCCTGTCGATCAGCCGTCGGGCAACAATGATGGATTGCTCGATCCCGGCGAATCGATTCGCGAGCGGATCGTTCTCTGGAACAAATCGCAGATGCCGGCGACGAACGTGAGCGCGGTGTTGTCCTCTGCCACGCCCGGCGTTGCGATCGTACAGGGCCTGTCGGCCTATGCGTCGATGGCGGCCGAGGGTCAGGCAACCAACGAGACCACCTTCGAGTATACGCTCGATGCGGGACTGTCGTGCGGCAGCGTCGTGAGTTTTGAGCTGGCCACAGCGTTTAACGGGCAGGTGTTGACGAACGTATTTGACCACGTGATTGGGCAGTCGCTGAACCAGCCGGCGGTCACGAATCTTTTCGAGAGCGGGGATGTGCCCAAGCCGATCGTCGATGCATCAACGACTTATTCCACGCTCACGGTGAACGAGACGGGCAGTAATGTCATCACGGACGTCAATGTGCAGCTTCGGATCAATCACACGTACGACCGGGACCTGATCCTGGCGTTGCAGCATCCGGACGGGTCGGAGGTGCTGCTGGTGAACCGGCGCGGCGGCAGCGGCGACAATTTCGGCACCGGCGCGTGCGGGTCGGCGACGTACACCGTGCTGGACCAGAGCGCCGCGATAGCCATTGGCAGTGGGTCGGCGCCGTTTGCGGGCACCTACCGGCCGGATGGCAATCTGAGCACGTTCAACGGCAAGCCCTTGAACGGCACATGGCAGTTGCGCATGAGGGATTCCTATTCCAGGAATGTCGGCACCAACCTCTGCTGGTCGATCCAGATCAGCTACGAGCAGCGTGGCTACGACTGCCACAGCTTCAGCAACACGCGGCCGATGGCGACGGCGACCAGCCTGGTGCTCGTTGGTTACGGGCCGACCAATATTCAACTCCGGGGTACGGACGGGGAGGGGCAGTCGCTGACGTTTGAGACGGTGAGCACGCCGACGCATGGCTGGCTGGGTGCGCTGGATACGCAGACCTGGCAGACGACGTACTCGGCCGTGTACGGGTTCCGCGGGACGGACACGTTCAACTTTGTGGCGAACGATGGACTGACCGACAGCGTGCCCGCGACGATCCAGATCGTGGTGCCCGCGCCGGCGGACATGGATGCGGACGGCATGCCGGACGCATGGGAGACCGCGTATTTCACAAACGCCACGGCGGGCGATCCGCTGGGCGACGCGGATGGCGACGGCATGTTGAACGTGGAGGAATACCTGGCCAACACCGACCCGCGGGACACGGGTTCGGTGCTCCGGGTGGAGGGTTTACCGCCGACCTCAACCGTATTCGCGGTGCGCTGGCATTCTGTCGGCGGGAGCCGCTACGGTGTCGAATACAGTCCGGGCTTCACGGCGACGCAACAGGATGGCGGCTTCACGCGCATCGTGCGCGGATTTTCGGACGAGGTCGACTGGGCGCCACGGGGCACGCCCTCCACGATGTCCTTTGTTGACGACTACTCGCTCACACCGCCGCTCGGCACCAATACCATGCGCCTCTATCGCATCCGCGTGTTGAATGAGTGATGGGGGGGTGCGATGAAGGGATGGTGGGCGCTATTCAAGAAGCTCGAAGGTGCTTTGTCAATCGTGTAGCGGGATAGACGGTAGATCGCCCCGCTGTACCTCGCGGCGCTAGCGCGCCGCT
>Ga0116158_10000060_pt1 | contig 124496 bp, 104 predicted proteins | sample AD_UKC052_MetaG_FD_89883 | JGI IMG/M metagenome (GOLD analysis project Ga0116158, IMG submission 89883) | Active sludge microbial communities of municipal wastewater-treating anaerobic digesters from USA - AD_UKC052_MetaG | ecosystem: Engineered > Bioreactor > Anaerobic > Digestate | place... | reverse complement strand
TGGTGCCCGCGCGCATCGCGCAGCGCACGGCCGAGGTGGAAGCCGTGCCCCCGCCGGATCGGACCTCGACGTATCTGTTCCGCGCGACGGCGTCCGAGGTGGTTTTTCCCGGCTACATGCGCGCCTCGGGCGTTGAAGAGAAGAAGAAGAACGGCGAGGAGGGCGCCGAGGAAGAGGATGTGGATCGTTTGCCGCCGCTCGAGGTGGGCGAGGGGTTGGAATGCCTCGAGTGGTTGGAGCAGCAGAAGTTTACCCAGCCGCCGGGACGTTTCACGGAAGCGTCGCTGGTGCGGGCCCTGGAAGAAAACGGTGTGGGACGTCCGAGCACATACGCCCAGATTCTCTCCACGCTGCTGACGCGCAAGTATGTCTTCAAGGAGAAGCGCGCGCTTAAACCCACGGAGGTGGGACTGCAAGTCAACGATTTCCTGGTGGAGCATCTCGGCGAGCTGTTCGATGTGAAGTTCACGGCGGGCATGGAAGAGTCGCTCGACGAGGTGGAAAACGGATCGGTGAAGTGGGAAGCCATGATGGACCGGTTCTACAAGGAGTTCCTCGTCTGGCTGGAGAAGGCCAAGGGGCCGAAGGCCGATCCGAAGGTTGTGCGCGCGCTGCTTGATCTGGTGGGGACGGTCCGGGAATGGCAGCCGGAGACCAAGCGTGGCAAGCGCACCTTCGGTGACCACAAGTTCGTGGAGTCCATCGAGAAACAGATCGTCGAGGGCAAGCCCATTTCCGAGCGTCAGGTCGACGCGCTCAAGAAGATCATCGGCCGGTATCGCGATCAATTGCCGGAATTTGGTGCCGTGGCGGACGCGCTGGGCATTCGCGCCGAGCTGGAAGAGGCCTGCAAGCCGCCGGAGCCGCCCCGTCCGGAAACGATCAAGAAACTCGATTTGTTGAAGAACGTGACATTCGCCGAGGCGCGCACGGTGGGGAAGAGGATCTTCTGCGACAAGACCTTTGCCGACTCGCTGCGCAAGCAGGTTGAGAGCGGCCGGGCGTTGTCCGCCAACCAGATTCACTATTTGGACCGGCTGGTCATGAAGTACAGCGATCAGATTCCCGATTATGAAGCGCTGTCGAACCAGCTCGGCATGCAGGCGGTTGAGCCGGATCTCGAAAGTGGTCCGCTGCTGGAAGCGCTGAAGCAGGTGAAGGAATGGAAACCCGCTGTGCAGCGTGGCCGTCGCGAGTGGGACGATCAGAAGTTCTACGAATCGCTGTCGCGCCAGTTTGGGCAGAAGAAGCAGTTGTCGCCCAAGCAACGCGAATCGTTGAAGAAGATGGTCCGGCGCTACGCGCCGCAGGTTGCGAACTACAGCGAGTTGGCGGCCCGATTCAACATCGTCGCCCCGGTCAGAAAGCAGGCTCGTCACGGCGGGGCCCCGTCTGAATGAGCTTGGCGGTGAAAGATGTTCTCGCGGACGACGCGGTAAGCCGCTATGTCCGCCACCTGCGCGCCGAGAAGAACGCCTCCGAACACACCGTGCGAAATTACGCACACGACATCTGCCAGTTTGCGGGTCAGCTCTGGGGGCAGGAATCGAAGACCCCGTTCCCGTGGAAAGGGGTGGATCGCTATGCGGCCCGTCGGTTTCTGGCCGGGTCCCAGAAAGCAGGGATGTCACCCAAGACGACCGGGCGCAAGATCTCGAGCCTGAGATCGTTCTACAAATTCATGGTCCGGGAAGAGATCGTCGAAGTGAATCCGTTCAGCGGCCTTCTCCTGCCGAAGCGGCCCAAGTATCTTCCCAACGTGCTCTCCATCGGTGAAGTCAGCAAGTTGCTGCAGGCTCCGGCGAAAATGTGGGAGCAGGATAAGGAGGCGCGCGGGAGCGAAGTGTCCGGCAGGGCCTGGCGCGACTACGCCCGGTGGCGCGATGCGGCGATTCTGGAGTTGCTCTACAGCACGGGCATGCGTATCGGGGAACTGGCTGGTTTGAACGATGGGCAGCTTGATTTTCTTTCGGGTGTCGTCAAGGTGCGTGGCAAGGGCAAGAAGGAGCGGTTGTGTCCGTTTGGAAGGCCCGCGCACCAGGCATTGAGGAATGCCGTGGAGCGGCGGAACTTGTTCTGGGGTGTGCTGGGCAAGGGGGGAACGCCGCCGGGGCTGTTTCTGAATTGTCGTGGGGCGCGGCTTACGACCCGGTCCATGGAACGGTTCATGAAGAAGTACCTGGCTTTTGCGGGATTGAATCCGAACCTGTCTCCGCATACCCTGCGGCACAGCTTCGCGACGCACATGCTGGATGCCGGAGCCGACTTGCGCTGTGTGCAGGAACTGCTCGGGCACTCGAGCTTGTCGACCACGCAGATCTACACGCATGTGTCGGTAGAGAGATTGAAGCAGGTATACGAGCAGGCGCATCCGAGAGCGTAAACGGAAAGAGACGATGATCTGGGTTCTCTACAACATTCTTTTTGCGATCGGGTTCACGCTGATGATGCCGCGTTTCATCTATCGCATGGCGCGGCGTGGTGGCTATGCGCGGCACTTTCTGAATCGATTCGGGCGCTACGAGCCGGACTTGCAGGAGAAGCTTTCAGGGGGCGGGTTCATCTGGATTCACGCCGTCAGCGTGGGCGAGCTCTACGTGGCCCTGCTGTTCATGGATGGCCTTCGGGCGCGCAAGCCAGGCGTGAAGTTCTTTGTCACGACAACGACCTCGACGGGTTATCGCATTGGCGTTTCGCGCGTGAAGGCGCCGGACGTGCTGGCCTATTTCCCGGTTGATTTTCCACCGATTGTCCGCCACGTGCTGAATCAGATTCGGCCTTCGGCTCTCATCACGGTCGAAAACGAGATGTGGCCCAACCTTTTCCGTGTGGCGCATGGGCGCGGTATTCCGGTGTACCTCCTCAACGGTCGCATCTCCGTTCGTTCCCACCGGCGCTATCGCATGGTCCGCGTGTTCACCCGGCGATTGCTGGGCTATGTGAGCAAATTCTGTGTGCAGGGCGATGGTGATCGTGACCGGTTGGTGGACATTGGCGCCGACGCGTCGCGTATTCATGTCGTGGGCACGGCCAAGTATGACGTGGCTCCATCGGGGAGTGACGGGGCGGGCAAGGCTCGCGCGGTGCTTGCCTCCGTGGGCGTGGGTGAGGATGCCCAGATTCTGCTGGGTGGGTCGACGTGGGCGGGTGAGGAAGCGGCCCTGCTGGAGGTATACGCCAAGCTTCGCCAGCGTTTCCCGCAGTTGACGTTGGTGCTGGTGCCGCGTCATGCCGAGCGCCGTGCCGATGTGGTACGCGAGATCGAGTCGCGCGGGTTGACGTATGTGCTGAAGACGGCCCTGCGGGAGGGGCCGGTTCCAGCGACCCGGCCGGACGTGTTTGTGGTGGATACGACGGGCGAACTGATGAGCTTCTATGCCTGCGCCGACGTGATATTTGTGGGCAAGAGTCTGACCCAGCACGGCGGGCAGAACGTGATCGAGCCGGCGGTCTATGCCAAGCCCATCATCGTCGGCCCGCACCTCGAGAACTTCCCCGTGGTGTCGAAGGATTTCGCCGCCGCAGAGGCCTTCATCCAAGTGGCTGATGTGAAGGGTCTGGAGGATGCCGCGGCGCGGTTTCTGGGCGATCCAGCGCTTCGCGCCGGGTATGGAAGCCGCGCAGCGCAGTTGGTCAAGGATAAGGCCGGAGCGGTCCGGAAGAGTCTCGACCTGCTCCCGTTGTAGCGGCGCTTGCAGTGCCCAAATGGCGTTGCTGCAGTCTGCGGTGCGCTGTAAACTACCACCCACCTATGAGCATCACTGTTCAACCGACCCTCGAACTGAAGAAGGGCGTTTGCTATGCCCTTTACGTCTACGACGTTGGTCTCGCGATCGACCTCGAAAAATGCCGAAAGGTCCTTTCGGGACACGGCGATGAAAACGCCGTACGTCACTCGAGCAGGACGCTGAAGTACTTTGACTACAAGCCCGCGCCGTTGCGGCTGATGCAAAAGGAGGTTCCATCGGCCGTCGCGAATTACCGGACGGATCCGGATGTCGAATTGGTCTTCTACGATTTCGGCGCCATAGCAGTGAATTACACGATTCCGTTCCACGGCACGCTGCAGGATGTGCTTGCCCTGAGTGTGGAATTGTCCGGCAGCACGATGCTGCAGAGTGATTCCAAGAAGCGCGTTACAGATCTGTTGGCGAAGATGACGCGATGTATCAGCAAGGCCCATGAGCCAGACCTCGTGGAAGACTATGCGATGTTTCACGTGCGGGAATGGTCCACCATGGTCCCTGTTGCGGAGCTTCCGGCCCACTTTGCGCACGACCTTGCGCAGGTGCTGCGGGCGGAGAAACAGTCGCTTTCGGAGCAGGAGGTTGTCGACGCGATGGCTTGCCGCATTTCGTTTGCCAAGGACGACATCATCCTTATCGACTGGAACGCGGCATTGATCTTCGACCAGGACGCCTACGATGTGCTGGCCGTGCTGGAGTTTGCGAACGTGGAACTCCTCGAGATGCGATTCCTCGATCGGGAACTTGATGATTCGCTGGATCGCACGTACGAAGTGCTTATCCGTCGCGCGCCGATCAAAATGTGGAATTCCTCGGGCGACCTGCGTTCCGTCGCCCAGATGCAGGTCGACGGGGCCATCGTGTTTGAGCGGGTCAGCAATGCGCTGAAGCTGATGAGCGACCAGTATCTTGCCCGCGTGTACCGCCTTGCCTCCCAGCGATTTCACCTGGCGGAATGGAACAGCAGCATTCTGCGCAAGCTGGATACAATCGAGAGTCTCTACGAGAAGATGAACGACCGCAATGCCAGCCGGCGGTTGGAATTGTTGGAGTGGATCATCATCATTCTGATTGCGTTCGAGATCGTCTGGCCCTTTGTTTCGAAATGAGTGCGCCAAGAAAATCTTCCAGCATTACCACGCGGGTGGGGGACCGGGGCCGGACAAGGCTCTTTTCGGGCGAGGTGGTGTCGAAGGACTCGCCCCGCACGGATGCGTATGGCGATCTGGATGAACTCGTCAGCCTGTTGGGTTTGGCGAGATCTCATGCGAGGCGACGAGAGGTCCGCAACCGGATTCTCCGACTGCAGAAGGACCTGTTTGTCGTGGGCAGCGAGTTGGCCACCGACTGCAAAGCTTGTGGGAAACTGCCGCGGCGCGTGGATGCTGCCATGGTTGCAGTGCTGGACAAGGACTGCGCGGGCTTGGAAGAGGGGGGCAGGATGCCCCGTGATTTCGTCATTCCGGGCGCATCCGTCGCAGGATCCTTCATCGACTTGGCGCGCGCCGTGGCGCGGCGTTGTGAGAGGAACGTGGTTGGATTATCCCGACGCGGCATGGTACGCAATTCACATCTCATTGTCTGGATGAATCGTCTTTCCGATTATCTTTGGTTGCTCGCCCGTTTCGAAGAGAAGCGTTCCACCCCGCTGCGCAGAGGCAAGAGCCGATAGGTCACTCATGTCATCTCCCATCATTGCATCTCTGTGTTCCGCGCTTTCGCGTGCGGGCATCCATGCATCAACGGATGCGGTGCTTCGCGATTTCACCACCTTCCGGTTGGGTGGGCGATGCCTTTGCCTGGCCACCTGCCGGACCCCGGCGCAACTTCAAGCGGCGGTGAGAGCTGTTGCGGCGGCGGGCATGGAGTCTGTATTGATCGGTGGCGGCTCAAACCTTCTCATAGCGGATCGTGGCTTGGAGGCCGTGGTGCTCCGTTATGTGGACGAGAGTGTTCGCGTACGGCAGGGGGGTGACGTGCTGGAGGTGGAAGCGAGCATGTCGCTGGATGAGCTGGCTCGCTACACGGCGGAAGAAGGGCTTGCAGGGTTGGTGTATTGCAGCGGCATTCCCGGGACGGTGGGGGGTGCGATCGCGGGCAACGCGGGGGCCTTCGGAAAGCAACTGGGTGATCACGTCGTATCGGTGCGGGTGTTGGACCGGCGCGGCGATTTCCGGGATGTCGACGGGAGCGAGCTGGAGTTTGCCTATCGTTCATCGCGACTGCTTGGGTCAGGCGAGGTAGTCGTTTCAGCTCGGCTGCGCATGGAGTGTGGTTCCGCCGACGCGTTGGAGAAGGAGCGCTCGGAGATTCTGGGGCTGCGGAGCGAGAAGCATCCCGACTGGCGGATACAGCCGACTGCAGGGAGTTTCTTTAAGAATATCGAACCGACGTCGGCGGCGGACAGGCGGCAGGCGGCAGGTTGGTTTCTCGATCAGGTCGGTGCCAAGGGCATGAAGGTGGGTGGCGCGCGCGTGTTCGAGAAGCATGCGAACATCATAGTGGCCGACGCGGGCTGCAAGGCTCAGGACGTTCTGGATCTGTCGCGGCAGATGGCTGCTGCGGTTAAGGCGAAGTTCGGATTTGACCTGACGCCCGAGGTGCGGGTTCTGGGCCTGTTTGGGTAGCGCCCTCGATTTGACATTAGGATGCAATAGAGTAGAGTTTTACAGGTCGCCGCCGTAGGCGCATTTTTTTGGGCCCAAAAGGCGACCTTTAAGGTCGGATATGCTGAAGCTGAGCAAAAGAGTGGAGTACGGGTTGATTGCCATGATGCACATGGATTGTGTGCATAATGGCGACCTGGCAAATGCCCGCGAGATCTCGGATGCCTATCACATACCGGCGGAGCTGTTGGGGAAGGTGCTGCAGGCCTTGGCCAAGGTGCAGCTCATACAGTCCGTGCAGGGCGCACACGGCGGCTATCGGCTGATGAGGCCGGTGGATCAGATTACTCTGGGCGAAGTGATTGAGGCGCTGGAAGGGCCGCTGCAACTCGCCGCATGCCAGGAAGACCCGTCCTGCTGCGGGCAGTTCACGGCGTGCAACATTCGCCAGCCCGTGTTTGAAGTGCAGAAGCGGTTGATTGGCTACATGCAAAGCCTCCCGCTGTCGGCATTCCGGCGCGACGAGAAAGCGAGCGAGTCGTCGGTTGGCGTGAAGTAGGGAGGCATGGTGAGCGAGAACGGCACACAGAAGAATACGGATGAAGCGGCGGGTGCGCCGGTGACCCAGGAAGATGTCCGCGAGGTACTGACGAACGTCTACGATCCCGAGTTGCAGTTGAGCATCATCGAACTTGGGCTTGTTTATGATGTCGAGGTGAAGGCCGGCGGTGCAGTGCATGTGAAGATGACGCTTACATCGATGGCGTGTCCGTATGGGGCAGCCTTGGTGGCGCAAGTGAAAGATGTGCTGCTCACCGTGCGGGGCATCAAGTCCGTGGATGTTGAAGTGGTGTGGTCGCCGCCGTGGACGGTGGACAAGATGAGCGAAGAAGCCCGGCTGGATTTGGGACTATAGAGGTGAGGATATGAGCAACGCAGCGGTGGAATTCGAAATCAAAGATTTGAGCGCGAGCATCGAGGGCAAGCCCATCCTGAAGGGCGTGAACCTGACGATCCGCAAGGGCGAGGCGCATGCGCTCATGGGGCCGAACGGGTCCGGCAAGAGCACGTTGGCCAACGTCATCCTCGGCCATCCGGCCTATGAAGTGACGGGTGGGCAGGTCTTCTTCCGCGGTCAGAACGTTCTGGAGTTGGAAACCGAGCTGCGCGCGCGTCTTGGCATTTTCCTGGCCTTCCAGTACCCCGTGGCCATTCCCGGCGTGACGGTCTCCAAATTCCTCAAGACTGCGGTGGATGCCACGCATGCCAATCCGAAGATGAAGGCCGGCGAATTTTTGAAATCGCTTCGGGAGAACATGGAATACCTGGAGATTGATCAGGCCTTCCTGAACCGTTTCTTGAACGACGGGTTTTCCGGGGGCGAGAAGAAGCGGATGGAGATTCTGCAGATGCTGATGCTCAGGCCGGCGATTGCCATCATGGATGAGACGGATTCGGGGCTGGACATCGATGCGTTGAGGATTGTGTCGAAGGGCGTGAACAAGTTGAAGGGACCCGACTTCGGCCTCCTGGTGATTACGCACTACGAACGCATTCTGAACTACATCAAACCCGATCACCTGCACATCCTGCTGGATGGAAAGATCGTTCTCTCGGGCGGGCCGGAGTTGGTCAAGGAATTGGAAAAGAAGGGCTATGACTGGGTACGGGAACAATTCGGGCAAGAAGTGTTGGCCACGTGATGAGCATCGGCCCCTGATCATTCAGGGCTCAATGTCGAAGTGATGGATGAGTTATGGAAACGTCGGACACACAGAATATCGTTTCGGATGAATACAAGTACGGGTTTGTCACCGACATCGAGTCGGATACCGTGCCGAAGGGTCTGAACGAGGACGTCATCCGGCTGATTTCGCACAAAAAGGGAGAGCCGGAATGGATGCTCGACTGGCGTTTGAAGGCTTATCGCCGGTGGCTGAAGATGAAGGAGCCCCATTGGGCGCACTTCACGTACTCGCCGATTGACTATCAGGACATTCGCTACTTCTCTGCGCCGCGCGGTGCGGGCGGTGCGCCCGGGGTGGTGGACGAGAAGCTTCAGGAGACCTTCGAGCGGCTGGGGATTCCGCTGCACGAGCGGAACCGGCTGGAAGGCGTGGCGGTGGATGCGGTGTTTGACAGCGTTTCGGTTGCCACGACGCACAAAAAGATGCTGGCCGATCTGGGCATTGTGTTCTGCTCGTTCTCCGAGGCCGTTCGCGAACACCCGGACCTGGTGAAGAAATACGTCGGCACCGTGGTGCCGTACACGGACAATTTCTATGCCGCGCTGAACTCGGCCGTCTTTACCGATGGCTCCTTCTGCTATGTGCCGAAAGGGGTTCGGTGTCCCGTGGAGTTGTCCACGTATTTCCGCATCAATGCCAGTGAGACGGGCCAGTTCGAGCGAACGCTGATCATCGCGGACGAGGGGGCCTACGTGTCGTACCTCGAGGGATGCACGGCGCCGCTGCGTGACACCAATCAGCTTCATGCCGCGGTGGTTGAACTGATCGCGCTGGAGAATGCGGAGATCAAGTACGCCACCGTGCAGAACTGGTACTCGGGCGACAAAGAGGGGCGCGGGGGTATCTACAACTTCGTCACCAAGCGCGGGCACTGCCGGGGGAAGCATTCGCATATTTCCTGGACCCAGGTCGAAGCAGGAGCGGCGATCACCTGGAAGTATCCGAGCTGTATTCTGGAAGGTGATTACTCGACGGGTGAGTTCTACTCGGTTGCGCTCACGAACAACCGGATGAAGGCCGATACGGGGACCAAGATGATCCACATCGGCAACCATACGAAGAGCACGATTGTCTCCAAGGGCATATCGGCTGGCGAGTCGGACAACACTTACCGCGGGATGGTCCAGGTGTTGCCTACGGCGAAGGGCTGCCGCAATCACTCGCAGTGCGACTCGATGCTGATTGGGGACAAGTGTGAAGCGAATACCTTCCCCGTGGTGCAGGCCGAGAACAGCACGGCGGTTATCGAACACGAGGCGACGACTTCGAGGATCAGCGAAGAGCAGCTCTTCTATCTCAAGAGCCGGGGTATTACGGAGGAGGATGCGGTCTCGCTGGTGGTGAACGGATTCTGCAAGGAAGTCTTCAAGCACCTGCCGCTCGAGTTTGCGGTGGAAGCGATCAAGCTGCTGGAGATGAAACTGGACAAGAGCATTGGATGAGGCGATGACGACGGACGTTTCAAAAGTGCAGGTTCCGGTGAACGTACCGGGGTTCGATGGCGCCATGGTGGCGGCCCTGAGCGTGGGAGAGCCGGCGCTGTTGAGCGCGGCCCGCGCGGCGGCGCTTGAGAAGTACAGGAGCCTGCCGATGCCCTCGCGCCGGGATGAGGAATGGAAGAGAACCGAGCCGGACCTGTTTCCCTTTGACCGCGTGAAGCCCCTGCCGCTGCTTCCGAGGGAGGAAGCCCCGGTGGATGACTGGAATGACAAGTTTGATGTGGTGGTTCATGTGCGCTCGAAGGGGTACAGCATTCGAGATGTGTCCGGCGTGCTGGCTGCGGGTGGCGTCAAAGTCCTGTCGTTTGCCGAGGCGGCACGGGACATGGGTGACGCGTTTGCGCAGTACTTGCAGGGGCACGCGCAGCGGGTCGGTGCGGGCAAATTCGACGCCTTGGGTGATGCTTGTTGGAATGTGGGCCTGTTTGTGCAGGTGCCGCCACGGTGCGTGCTCGAGCGAGGCATTCTGATCCGATACGAACACGATGAAGATCTTTCCGTGCTGGTGCCGCGACTGGTGATTGTCGTGGGCGAGGGCGCGCAAGCTGCGGTAGCCGAACAGATGGTGTCGCCGGATGGGAAGACGCTGATGGTGTTGCCCTCGAAGGAAATCTACATCGGCGAGAAGGGCAACCTGAAACTTGTCTCGCTGCAGGAGTGGGGGGATGACACGTATCACATCTCCAGCGATTGGGCCGTGGTGTCGCGCGACGCGCAACTCGATTGGGCCACGGTGAATCTTGGAGGAAAGGTCTGCAAGATGGTCTTCGGCAGTGATGGCGCGGGGCAGGGCGCTCGCTCGGAGCTGCACGGGCTCTACTTCGCGACCGGCGAGCAACATATGGACCAGCGCACGCTGCAGGTGCATTCCGCGCCGGACACTTACAGCAACCTTCTCTACAAAGGAGCCGTGTTGGACAGGGCGCATTCCGTGTACCAAGGGCTGATCATCGCCCGCAAGGGGGCCATTCGGGTGGACGCCTACCAAAAGAATAACAACTTGGTGTTGAGCGACGGGGCGCGGGCGGACTCGCTTCCGGGGTTGGAGATCGACGCGGATGATCTGAAATGCAGTCATGGCTCGACCATCGGAAACCTGGATGAGGACGAAGTGTTCTACCTGCGCTCGCGCGGACTGAGTGATGCGCAGGCCAGGAAGATGTTGATCACCGGTTTCTTTGAGCAGACGTTGGAGAAGGTGCCGTTCGAGTTTATCAAGGAGTACGCGCGAGAGCGCATTGAGGCAAAGATGGGCAGGTTGATGGGAGTATGACAGAGTGGATTGAAGCCACGGATGTGTCCTTTTTTGACGGGGCGGACCGGAAGCTGATTCAGCTTGGCGGCGGCAAAGTGATCGCTGTCTTCAAGGTGAGCGGCGACTTCTTCGCCGTGGATGGCTGGTGCAGCCATGACAAGGCATTGCTGACCGACGGCGATCTGGAGGGGCACGAAATCATGTGTCCGCTGCACGGCGCGCGGTTTGATGTGAGAACGGGACAGCATCTCAGCCTGCCGGCCGTACGGCCGGTGAGTCGTTACGAAGTGAAGGTGGATCAGGGCAAGGTGTGGGTGAAGGCGGGAGCAAACACTTGAAGACCACGATCAAAGAAGAACCGAAGCGGCCTACGGCGCCGGTGTTCGACACGGTGAAGATACGGGCGGACTTTCCGATCCTGAATCAGCTCATTCACGACAAGAAGCAACTGGCTTACCTGGACAATGCCGCGACGACCCAGAAACCGGCCATCGTCGTGTGCGGTCTTTGCGATTACTACCAGGCCTTCAATGCCAACGTACACCGGTCGCTTCACTACCTGGCGGAGCAGGCCACGCAGCGCTTCGATGATGCGCGCAAGAAGATGGCCGCTTTCATCGGTGCGCCGAACACGCGAAGCGTAATCTTCACGCGCGGGACGACAGAGGGGATCAATCTCGTGGCGTGGTCGTGGGGACGCAAGTTCCTGCAGGCAGGCGATGAGATCGTGCTGACGGAGATGGAGCATCACAGCAACCTGGTGCCGTGGCAACTGGTAGCCAGGGAAAAGGGAGCCGTGTTACGGTTCGTTCCTGTGCTGGATGACGGCACGCTTGATCAGGATGTATATGCCCGGCTGCTTGCTTCGGGCAGGGTCAAGTTGGCGGCCTTCACACATGTGTCCAATGTGCTGGGCACTATAAATCCGGTGAAGAAGATGACGGCCTTGGCGCACAAGGCAGGGGCGGTGGTATTGGTGGATGCGGCCCAGAGCGTTCCCAACCGCGCGGTCAACGTAGTCGATATCGCTTGCGATTTCCTGGCGTTCTCCGGGCACAAGATGCTGGCCCCAACCGGCATCGGCATGCTCTATGGCCGGGAGTCCCTGCTCGAGCGCATGGATCCTTTCCTGGCGGGTGGCGAGATGATCAACAGGGTGGATCTGGATCGTGCCACGTGGGCTGACCTGCCGCAGAAGTTCGAAGCCGGAACCCCGAGCATTGCCGGTGCCATCGGCATGGGGACGGCGGCCACGTATTTGTCGAAAATCGGCATGGATGTGATCGAGGCTTACGAGCAGAAGCTGACCCGTTACGCCATGGCCCGGCTGGCGGAGATACCGGGGCTTCGCGTGTTCGGCCACGCGCCGGAACGCGGCGGAGCCATCTCGTTTGAAGTTGAAGGGGTGCATCCTCACGACATGGCTCAGTTTGCCGACCGGGAGGGCGTGGCGATCCGTGCCGGGCATCTCTGCGCGCAGCCGCTCATGCGCAAGCTGGGTGTTCCCGCCGTGAGCCGCGCGAGCGTTTACTTCTACAACTTGGAATCCGAAATCGACCAGCTGGCGGCGGCCATTCTCAAGGCCAAGGAGTTCTTCGCCCATGGAACTTGATGACCTCTACCAGGATCTGATCCTCGACCACTTCAAACATCCGCGGAACCAGCGGCCTTTGGCCGAGGCCGAGGTCCTTGTGGATGAAGAGAACCCGACGTGCGGCGATCACATACGCCTCATGGCCAAGGTTGAGCAGGGGAAGATCGTGGACGTCAAATTCGAGGGTAAGGGCTGTGCAATCAGCACGGCCTCGGCCTCCATGATGACGGAGAGGCTGATTGGCATGCCGGTGGAGGCCGCGCGCCGCCTGATTTCGGATTTCGTCGGGCTGATTCGTGGCGAGAAGGAAGTGGATCCCGATGAACTGGGCGACCTCGCCGCGCTGGAAGGTGTGAAACAATATCCGATGCGGGTGAAATGTGCGACGATGTGTTGGCACGCTGTTGAAACGGCCCTGAATCGGATCCATCCCCCGGCTTGACACGGCCCCGTTAATTCTGGAACGTAGGTTCCATGTCACGGCGCTGCGTTGCAGCCATCTTCTTCCTGTCCTCGGCCCTGTGGGGTTCCGCCGACACCGTTATCATGCGAAACGGCAACAAGCTGGACGGCGTGGTGATTGAGGAGACCACCAACCGCGTTGTCCTCAGCGTCGGCGTCGGCAGCGTTACCCTGAAGCGTTCCCAGATTGCCTCGATCCACCGTGCTACGGATGGCGCGAAGACGATCGAAGACGAATGGGCACGGAAATATTTCGCCCACGAGAAATACGTGCCGGCCGATCTGAAGGCGCTGGCCGCTGAATTCAACGGGTTGGAGGGACAACGACAGGGGGCCTTGGAGGCCAATCGAAAGTTGCAGCAGATCGTGCGCGAACGTGTCCCCATCCAGGATGAAATGGATCGGGTGAACCATGAGATTGCGGGCGCGTCCCTGACGCTTTCAGATCGGCCGACGCGGCGCGAGGTGGACGAATATAACAACGCCGTCAGGCATTTGAATGACCTGCGGCTGCGCATGGTTACGCTCGTCGAGAGTCTAAAAAGGGGGCATACGGAGAGTGATGTGTGCCGGCGGACACTGTCGGGGTATATTCGTGCATACTATGACTTTCGTGATCGGTTCAGCGAGCGCCAGGCAAACTACGTGGGTCTGGATACCAACAAGGCGGCACGATTCTTCTTTGAGGGAGTCGAGAAGCGGGTTGAGTCGCTGGGCGCGGACATCCGGGAAGTGCGCCTGCCGATGGAGCATGACAGAAACCAGATCGTGGTGACGGCGCGGTTGAACGGTCAAGTGGATGCACGCCTGCTGGTGGACACGGGAGCGACCACTGTATCGATTTCGGAGACGCTGGCCAGACAGCTGCAGCTTCCGTTGCTGGACGATCAGAAGATCGAGATCACCGTCGCAGATGGCTCCAAGCGGGATGCCAAGTCCGTGATCCTGAGCTCCGTGGAAGTTCTCGGCATGAAGGTCGATTCCGTTGCGGCTGCCGTGGTACCCGAGCCTCCGGGGCCGGGACTGGATGGGCTGCTGGGCATGAGCTACTTGATGGAGTTTGGCGTGCAAATCGATCCCGTGCGGAACGAGTTGACGCTGACCCGATTCCAGCCCGGATTGCGTTGATGCAGACATCTTGACACAACCCGCCGACTGAAGGACTCTACGCCCATGTCACTGCTGGCCAGATTCTATTCGCTGAAAGGGCTCTTGTTTGGTCTGAACGAGCGGGATGTGTCGCCTGATCCAATTGAGCAATTTCAGCGCTGGTTTGACAAATCATCGTCGCTTGGCCTGCCGTTGGCCAATGCGTTCATTCTGGCAACGGCTACACGCGATGGGCAGCCCGGAGCGCGAACGCTGCTGTTGAAGGATGTCGATGAAAAGGGCTTCGTGTTCTACACCAACTACGACAGTCGCAAAGGCGGTGAGTTGGCGGAGAATCCGCGGGCGGCCATGGTCTTTCATTGGGCGGAACTGTTCCGCCAGGTTCGCGTGGAGGGGCGGGTAGAGAAGACCTCGGAAGAAGAATCCAACGCCTATTTCCAATCGCGCCCGCGCGGCAGCCGCATTGGTGCCTGGGCATCGAAACAGAGTTCTGTGCTGGAGCGGCGCGAAGATTTGGAAGCGCAAGTCCGGGAGATTCAACGCAAGTATCGGGGTCAGGAAGTCCCGTTGCCTCCTTTCTGGGGCGGATATCTCTTGGTGCCGTCCCGCATCGAATTCTGGCAGGGCCGTCCGAGCCGGCTGCACGATCGCATTTGCTATGAGCGCGAAACGGGCGGTTGGAAGATGTCGCGCCTATCTCCGTGATCCCTGCGCATGCTGTGTGGAGCCTCAGGTGAAGACGTAGGCTCCGTATCCAACGACTTCATCCCGCGGACCGGCGGTATCGCCGGAACTGCGAAGATCCACGGTCTGGCATTTCATGCCCCGCTGCTTCGCCGCAAGGAGCAGCCCTTGAATCGGAAGTCGGCCGCAGGCCTGCTCGTAGCTAATTCCCTCCGGTTTGAGCTTCTCGATAGCCTGCGAGGTAGCTTGGTCCATCTGCTGCGAGGTTTCATACGCCTGGTAATGGCTGAGGTCAGAGCTGACGACGATCAGCGTTTCCGGGCCGCCCCAGGACCGGTCGAGTACCTCGGCGATTTGTTTCGGGTCCGTGTCGCCGACGCAAAGAGGTAGGAGGGTGAATTTGGCGAGCACCTCCTGGAGGAACGGGAGTTGGACCTCAAGACTGTGTTCCGTGGTGTGTGCCAGGTCCAGAACCTGAATCTGTGGCAGGGCGCGGAGCTGGGCAATGCCGGTTTTGTCGATGGGGATATCTCCGAGCGGAGTGGAGAACGCATCGACTGCGGGCGCGGCGAGCCCCGCAAACGGCACGCGATGAGCAGGGCCGAGCAACACGACACGTGTGATGACATCCCGGGCGGGGACGAGCCGGGCATAGGCTGAGGCAGCGATGGGGCCGGAGTAGATGTAGCCTGCGTGCGGCGCGATGATGGCCTTTGGGACGGGGCCGGAGGCCTTGGCCTTCTTCAGAAAGCCTTTGACCATCTGGCGCAGTTCCTTGGGATTGGCGGGATAGAACATGCCCGCGACGGCTGGCTTGCGAACGACAGTTACGCTCATAGCGTTGCCCCTAGACCAGCATACACCTGCAAGCCGTCGTTTCAACGGCAATCCCGGGGAGCACGACGATTGGAATCCCCTATGGCAAGCGCTATACTGGACGTGGGGAGCGCAGCATGTCCAAGTACCCACAGGGGCCGGTGGTCGTGACGAAGTTCTGGGAGAAGCTTCCAGATGGAAGGGCCCAGTGCAATGTCTGTCCTCACCGCTGCAAGCTCAAGGATGGTCAGCAGGGGCTGTGCTTTGTCCGGGCGGCGCAGGGCGGCAGGATTGTGCTGACCACGTACGGGCGATCCAGTGGTTTCTGCATCGACCCGATTGAAAAGAAACCCCTGCATCATTTTCTTCCCGGTACGGCGATCCTGTCTTTTGGTACAGCCGGCTGCAACCTGCGTTGCAGTTTTTGCCAGAACTGGCACATCAGCCGGGCGAAGGAGGCTGATGTCTCCGCGGAGGTGGCGGCTCCGGAACGCATTGTTGCGGCTGCGGCAGCGATGGGTTGCCGCAGCGTGGCTTTCACGTACAACGATCCCGTTGTGTTCCTCGAATACGCCGTGGATGTTGCCCAAGCGTGTCATGAGCAGAAGCTCCGGGCGGTTGCCGTGACGGCCGGATACATTTCCGCCGGCGCACGGGAGGCATTCTTTGAGCACATGGATGCGGCGAATGTCGATCTCAAGGCGTTTACAGAAGCATTCTACAGGAAGCAGTGTGGGGGCGACCTTCAGACGGTGAAAGACACGTTGGTCTATCTCAAGCATCGCACGAAGGTATGGGTTGAATTGACCACGCTGCTGATTCCCGGCGAGAACGATTCGGAGGACGAACTGCGGCAACTTTCCGCCTGGGTGGCGGGGGAACTGGGGCCCGATACACCGCTTCATTTCTCCGCGTTCCATCCGGCCTGGCATATGACCGACCGTCCGCCCACACCGCCGGCCACGTTGCTGCGTGCAAGAGAGGTCGCGCACGAGGCGGGGTTGCATTATGTCTTCACCGGAAATGTCCGCGACGAATCGAGTGGGAGCACCTATTGCCATGCGTGCGGAAAGCGGCTGATAGGTCGCGATTGGTTTCGATTGACGGAATGGAATCTGAAGGGTGGGGGTGTCTGCAAGTTTTGCGGCGCGGTCTGTGCGGGTGTATTTGAAGACCAGCCGGGGACGTGGGGGCCGCGATGCGTGCCGGTGTCCATGGAAAGCGAGCAGTGGGAAACTTGAAGAGGGAAGTGCCGTTGGCTGCCGTTCAAGCCATTACGTGGAGAGGATGCGCCGGGCTTCGTCGAGGAAGATGCCCTTGAGATTCATCTTCAGTGTTTCCGGATTGCCGCAGCGCGGCAGCCCTTCCTCTTCGGTGATCGTGCCGTTTGTGATGAGTTTGTAGACTGCCTGGTTGAACGTCTGCATGCCATCTTCCGTGCCGGTTTCGATGGCAGCAGCAAGTTTCTCCAGCATGTTCTTCTCGATCAGCTTCTTCACCGTGGAAGTGTTGACCATGATCTCAACGGCGGGAACCACGCCGCCGCGTGCGGCAGGGATCAACCTCTGGCAGATCACGGCCCGCATATTCGTGGCCAAGCTCATGCGCACCTGATCGCGTTCGGTGTTGGGGAAGAAGTTCAGGATGCGCGCGATGGATTGGGAAGCGGTATCCGTATGGAGCGTGCTGAAGATCAAATGTCCCGTTTCCGAGGCCGCGAGCGCCGCAGCGAAGCTCTCGGCGTCGCGCATCTCGCCCACCATGATGACGTCGGGGTCTTGGCGCAAAACGTATTTCAGCGCCGTGTGAAATGACACCGTGTCGATGCCCACTTCGCGCTGCGAGATAATGGCCTGATCATCGTTGAAGACATACTCGATGGGATCCTCGACTGTGATGACGCGGCGGCGGAGGTTTTTGTTGATGTGCTGGAGCATGGAGGCGAGGGTGGTGGATTTTCCCGAGCCGGTGGTACCCGCAGCCAGCACAATGCCGCGGGGCGATGTGGCGATTTCCCGAAGGGCCAGCGGCAGGTGTAATTCCTCGAAGGTGGGAATGCGGGTTTTGACGTGCCGCATGGCGACGCAGGGCATCCCGTGGCTGAGGAATATGTTCACACGGAAGCGACCGACCTCGGCTTCCTCGAGGGAGAAATCCACTTCGCGGCGCTGCTCGAAATGAGTACGCGCGTGCGGGGGGACGACATCCTCCACGATCTGATGGAGCAGCTCGGCGCTGAGATTTTCCATGTCGCTGGTGACAAGGTTTGCGTGGACACGAAAGACGGGGGGCTGGTCGATCTTGAGGTGAACGTCCGAGGCGCCCAAGGAGACAGCCTTAATCAGAAGTTCTCGCAGTACGGACATAGCAGTTTAGATTTCTTTGAAACGCATTCAATTTCTTTACGCGCATCTTCCGGCAAGTCAAGGAACTTCACCCAGATCCGGTACATCGAGTTCTTGTCGCGTCGACAATGAACGACAACGCCGGTGCAGGTGATGGACTGGGGGACTCCCTTCTTGGTGGGGGCATCGATGGTGAATTCCAGCAGTTCGAACTCCTTCATCTTGCGCTTGGAGTAAAACTGCATGCCCATGGGGCATACGCGGAATCCGTCGGGCTGCGCCACGGCGCTCTTCTTGCCCGTGAAAAGAGTCACAGGCTGTTTCTGCACGGCAAGGTTGTCCTGAGAAATGTCCATGAATGACCAGACCCACACCCAACGCACTCGCTACGAACACAATGTAACACCCGACCCATGGGCTGTCAAACGGGGCAGGAAGAAAGGTCGGCGAAGGCTACCGCATCCGCCGAATGAGGTGAATACCGATGAGAAGGAAGACAAGATTGGGCAGCCACCCCGCCAGTACTGGAGCAATCAGTTGCTTCTTTCCGAGAGCCAGGCCGAGGTTGATGAGGAAATAGTAGGAAAAGAACAGGCCGATGGCCAGGAAAGCCCCTATGAAGACACCGCGCCTACCGGCTTGGGCGCCAAAAGGAATCCCGATGAGAGTCACGATGAGGCATGTCCATGGCGTGGCCAGACGGTTCTGCAGGTCCACGCGGATCCGGGTTTTGGTGTCGCGCGAGAGATGCGGGTGTGTGCGCAGGAAGTTGACAATCTCGACCGAGGAAAGGAACTGTGGGTCCTTGATCTCGTTCATGAAATCGCGAGGGACTTCGGTGATGTCCCTCATTTCCCGGTGCAGTTCGAATCTGGCCGGCCCCATGGGATTGCCATCGGCATCGTAGAACTGTGTCACGAGTTCGATGAACCACCAGCGGCCATCCAACCAGCGGGCCTCGCGGGCCTGGTATTTGATGGCGTCGGACCCGTCCTCGCGCTGTTGGATCACGCTCACCTGCTGCATGTCGAAAGTGCGTTTGTTGAAGCGATCCACGAGCCAAATGCGGCGCTGCACTTCATTCTTAAAGGCGATGTTGGAGGCCTCCTCGATGTCGATCCTTCCTTTGCGCCGCTGGAGGCGTACGAACTGATCGGTCCAGTAGGCGGACCAGGGGCCGACGGTTTCGTGTACGACACCGACGAGGAGTGTGACGAGCAGGCCGATGGTAAGCAGCGGCAGGATCAGGCGTATGGTGCTGATGCCGCTGGCCCGCATGGCGGTCAGTTCGTTATTTTTGGTCAGACTCGACAGGCTGTAGAGCACGGCCAACAGCAGGGAGATGGGGGCGATGATAATCAGTACCGAGGGCATGAGCAGGGCGTAGAAGCGGAGCACTTCGGGCAATGGGGTGGCGGCATCGATGAAGTCGGGCAGGTTGTCGAACAGGTCGTAGATAACGTAGATGAGGCAGAATCCGAGCAGGCAGTACACCAGGGGCACAGCCAGCGATCGCAGGAGATATTTATCAACCAGCTTCATCGGGGGCCGACCTTAACCGTCTTCGGGGTTGAACACAAGTCCGGGGCAGGGAGATGGGCTAGACAGCCTTGAGGTCGTAGATGCCGCGATCGACGCGCGTGCACTGCGGATTTGCGTTTAGTGCATCGAGAATGAATCCGGCGCCCTTGCGGCTGAGCGATTTCACGCGGTCGTTGAACGCGCCGGTAACGGCCCGGTAATGAACCGGGCGGGGGAGCTGCTGCATGATCTCCACCAGGAACGCATGGGTTCCGCCGCTCAGCAGAAAATGTCGTCCGTCCGTCGTGGCGGCCATGTGCGGCACGTGATCGAGAATCAAAGCCAAGGCTGTCTTCCTGCCTTCGTTCGACAGGCCCGGGATATCCCCAAGCTGGGGCAGAAGGTCGTTCAGCGCGACGGGTTTGCCTTGTTCGCTCATGAACAGCAGAGACTGCGCCTCGATGGATTGCAGCGTTGCCTCGGAAAGCGTGCTGAAGAGGTTATTGTGGAAGGTGATCCGGCCGGGCTGCAGATCGCTCAACAGCAGCAGGATGCTGCAGACGTTGAATCCGGCCAGCATCGGATCTTCCGCAAGGGGGACAAGATCAGAACAGGAGATGACCTCGGAACGGCTGCGTATGAAGCTGGCAAAGAACTCATAGAAAGGCTGCAGGCAGGCGGCGGTCAACCGGCTATGGAGTTTGTGAAGGGCCACATCCTGAACTTGACGGATTCGTTCCCGTGTTTTGTGTTCGGCATTGCCGATTTCCTGCAGGGTGGCCCAATCGCGGGAGGCCACCATCTCGGTCCTCTCGAACCCATAGCGGGATGAAATCACCTTGAACTCTGGGCCGTCGAGGAAGACGGACAGTACTTCGCGGATGTTGGAAAAGCGTTGCTTGCCTTGCTCGATCTGATTGCAGATTCGGAAGAAGAAGTGGATGTGCCCGACAGATATGCGGCCAAGGCTGCGCAGAGAGAGGAGATCCTTGTCGGCCCATTTCCGCAGATCGCCCACACGAGCGACGCCGGCCGGGCCAACGCTGTTGACGACGCGGACAGGGAGCCCCGCCTCTGCGATGGGCCAGGAGTCAATGACGTCCCTGCTGATGGGATTTACCTGGAGCATGCTCCTTGTACAAACTCCACGTGAAACATGAACAACGGTAGGCACGCTACAAAAACAGGCCTTGTTGTGTCAAGTATTTTGATGAACAGGCGGTCGGATGGATGGTCTAAAAACGTGGGGTCCGGATGATTGACTGCCATAGGGTCATCCGTTACTGTATGCGGACCCGTTCAGCGTTAGGCAGTCATTAAAGACCAGCATTGAATGTGGAAGTAACCAGATAAATCAACGCAGGAGGAGATATATGGCCATCAAGATTGGTATTAACGGCTTTGGGCGTATCGGTCGCCTTGTGTTCCGCGCGGCGGCGAACAACCCCAAGGTCGAAGTGGTCGGCATCAACGACCTTTTCGATGCAAAACAGCTCGCCTACATGCTGAAGTATGACAGCGTTCACGGCCCCTTCAACGGGACGGTGGAAGCGGGCGAAGGCTGCCTCGTCGTCAACGGCAAGAAGATCCGTCTGACAGCTGAGAAGGATCCGGCGAACCTGAAGTGGGGCGACGTCGGCGCCGAGTACGTCTGCGAGTCCACCGGCTTCTTCCTGGAGAAGGCGAAAGCTGAAGGGCACATCAAGGCCGGCGCAAAGTGCGTCGTCATGTCCGCCCCGTCCAAGGATGACACGCCGATGTTCGTCATGGGCGTGAACCACAAGAACTTCAAAGGCGAGCAGTTCGTTTCCTGCGCGTCCTGCACGACCAACTGCCTGGCGCCGGTCGCCAAGGTCCTCAATGACAATTGGGGCATCCTCGAAGGCCTGATGACGACGGTGCATGCCACGACGGCGACCCAGAAGACCGTCGATGGTCCGGGTGGCAAGAAGGATTACCGTGGTGGCCGCGCCGCCGCCGGCAACATCATCCCGTCCTCGACGGGTGCCGCGAAGGCCGTGGGCAAGGTTATCCCGGCCCTCAAGGGCAAGCTGACGGGCATGGCGTTCCGTGTTCCGACGCTCAACGTCTCCGTCGTCGATCTGACCTGCCGCCTCGAGAAGGCGCCGGGCGCAGATGCCGAGACCGCCTATGCGGCGATCAAGGCGGCGATGAAGAAGGCTTCCGAAGGCGAGCTCAAGGGCATCCTGGGCTACACCGAGGACGACGTTGTTTCGACGGACTTCAATCACGATCCGCGCACGTCGATCTTCGATGCGAACGCGGGCATCATGTTGAACGCGAACTTCGTCAAGATCGTGTCGTGGTACGACAACGAGTGGGGCTATTCCAACAAGCTGGTGGACTTCATCGTCTACATGGCTTCGACGAAGTAGTCGCGGTTTGATTCAGGATGCGGAGCGCGGTTTGATTCCGCGCTCCGCATTCGTCTCGAGGGTGTCTCGTCATCCTACTCGTGTTCGTAATCGCTTCTTGCCGGGTTGGCGGGGTGGCGATCAGGATCACGAGTACGATTACGAATCAGAGGAGGAGCAGCGCATGAACAAGAAGACCATTCGTGATGTGAATCTCAAGGGCCACCGGGTCCTGTGTCGTGTGGATTTCAACGTGCCGATCAAGAACGGCGTTGTGTCGGACAATACCCGTATCACGTCCGCGCTGCCGACGATCAAGTACGTGTTGGACCAGGGCGCATCGATGGTCCTCATGAGCCACCTTGGCCGGCCGAAGGGCAAGGGGTTCGAAGCCGATTTCAGTCTCAAGCCCGTCGCGGCCCGCCTTCAGGAATTGCTGGGCCGGCCGGTCAAATTCGGGCCGGATTGCATCGGTGCCGAGGCCTTGGCCATGGCCGAAGCCCTCGTGCCGGGCGAAGTCCTTCTTGTAGAAAACACCCGTTTCTATGCGGATGAAGGCAAGGCCAAGCTGCCTGACACCGCGACGGAAGAAGAGAAGAAGGCCGCCAAGGCCGAAATGAAGAAGAAGCAGGCGGACTTGGCCGAGAAGCTCGCGCAGCTCGGTGATGGCGAAATCTTCATCAACGACGCGTTCGGGTCTGCTCACCGCGCGCATTCCTCCACCGCGCTGGTCTGCAAGTATTACAAACAGAATGTCGCCGGTTTCCTGATGGAGAAGGAAATCGACTACCTTGACCGCGCGCTCTCGAAGCCCGAGAAGCCGTTTGTTGCGATCCTCGGCGGCGCGAAAGTCAGTGATAAGGTCAACGTCATCACCAATCTCCTGACCAAGGTCAACGCCCTCATCATTGGCGGCGCCATGGCCTACACGTTCTACCGTGCCAAGGGCCTGCCCACGGGCAAGTCGCTGGTGGAGGAGGACAAGATTGATTTGGCGAAGGACATCCTGGCCAAGGCGAAGGCGGCTGGCGTGAGCCTGCTGCTGCCGGTCGACAATGTCATTGCCGACAAGTTTGATGCCGCAGCCGCCACGGCAGTTGTGGATGAGAAGGGCATCAAGGACGGCTGGATGGCACTCGATATCGGCCCGAAGTCGGCCGCTCTCTTCGCCGCGGAAATCTCGAAGTCGAAGACCGTCGTGTGGAACGGCCCGATGGGTTGTTTCGAGATGGCGCCGTTCGCGGCGGGAACCACGGCGATCGCGAAGGCCATTGCCGCAACCAAGTGCCTGAGCATTGTGGGCGGTGGCGACAGCGTCAGTGCGGTCAACAAGAGCGGTTTGGCCGGCAAGTTCACGCACATCAGTACGGGTGGTGGTGCGAGCCTCGAGTTTCTCGAGGGCAAGCAGCTCCCCGGTGTGGCTGCGTTGACGGAGAAGTAACGGGTAAGTAGTGATCAGTAACCAGTGATCAGTTGAGTCAAAGAGAAAGATATTACTCTGATGAGAAAGCCTATTGTTGCCGGAAATTGGAAGATGAACAAAACCGTGGCCGATGCGATCACGCTGGTCAACGGTCTGAAGGCGGATTTGGCCGCCATGGACAAGGTGGACGTGGTGGTTTGCCCTCCCTTCACCGCGCTGGCGGCTGTTGCGCAGGCGTTGAAGGACACAAAGATCGCCGTCGGCGCGCAGAACATGCACTGGGAGAAGTCCGGCGCGTTCACGGGCGAAGTCTCCGCCGAGATGCTTCGCGAGATTGGCGTGCACTACGTCATTCTCGGCCATAGCGAACGCCGTGCCTACTTTCACGAGACCGACGAGACCGTCAACCGGAAGACCAAGGCCGCCCTGGCCGCAGGGCTCCGTCCGATCGTTTGCGTTGGCGAGACGCTGGAGCAGCGCGAAGCCGGTCAGATGGCGAGCGTGGTGGAGAGCCAGGTCCGTGGCAGCCTCGCTGGGCTGAGTTCTGCCGATCTGCTTGGGACCGTGGTGGCGTACGAGCCGGTGTGGGCCATCGGCACGGGCCGGACGGCGACTCCCGCGCAGGCGCAGGAAGTTCACGCGCTGATCCGCGGCGTGCTGAAGTCCATGGCCGACGAACATGTTGCGCAGTCCGTGCGGATTCAGTACGGTGGCAGCGTCAAGGGCTCGAATGCGAAGGAGCTTTTCGGCCAGCAGGATATTGATGGCGGGCTGATCGGCGGCGCGAGCTTGGAAGCGAAGTCGTTTGTCGATATCGTCCGTGGCGCCCTGTAGAAATCCGGGCGGAAGAGGGACCGAACTATGCAGATTATCCAGTTTGTGCTTGTGGCTGTCGAGGTGATCAGCAGCTTGTTGTTGATCATCCTTATCCTTGTCCAAAAATCGAAGAGCGAAGGTCTGGGTTTGGCTTTCGGTTCGGGGATGGGGGAAGCCTTGTTCGGTTCGCGTGCCGGCAATGTGCTGACGAAGCTGACGATCATCTTCACATCGGTGTTCCTCGTGAACACGTTGTTGCTTTCGATCGTTTATACCGGGAGCCGCAGCCAGTCGATCATGGGCCGCCAGATGGGCCGCATGGCCGCGCCGATGGCGGCGCCGGGTGGAGCGCAGGCCGGCCAGCAGCGCGCGCGTACGGCTCAGCCTCAGACGTCTGCGGGCGCGCCGACACTGCCGGGCACAACCTTTGAAGACGAGGGCGTTCCGGCGGCGGCGCCGGCGGCGGACGCCGGTCAGCCCGTGCAGCCGGAAGGAGCCACTCCGTAACGGTACGACGGGAGCGATGATCTCTTTGACTGCACCCCTCCGGTGGATACTTGGAGGGGTGCTTTCTTTTTTGCTGGCGCTGACCTCGGGGTGCGGTCGCGGCCACCTCGATGAATCGGCTGCGCCGGGCGAGATGGTGATGTACGGGGAGACGTCCCGCATCCGGGGTTTTGATCCCGTGAAGGCGGGCGACGTGGCGTCGTCACTTGCCGCGAGCAAGGTCTACGAGGGATTGCTGCAGTACGCCTACCTGGACCGGCCTTACCATGTTGAACCGCTGTTGGCGGAAACGACGCCCAAGGTCTCCTCCGACGGGTTGACGTATACCTTCAAGATACGACAGGGAATCTACTTTCAAGACGATCCCTGCTTTCGGGCAACCCAAGGCAAGGGCCGGGAACTCGTGGCCGGGGACTTCGTCTACTCGATCTGCCGGATTGCCGACATCAAGAATGCGGCTTCGGGCTATTGGGCCTTCAACGATCGCATTGTCGGCCTCGATGAGTGGAGAACGTCCACGGGCGGGGACGGGCCCTCGGACTACTCTGCCGAGATCAAGGGATTGAGGGCGACCGATCGCTATACGCTCCAGATCAAACTGAAGCGGCCTTACCCGCAACTGCTCTGGATTCTGACCATGCATTATGCCTTTGCCGTGCCGCGCGAGGCGGTGGAGTATTACGGCGCGGAATTCGTGAATCATCCCGTCGGCACCGGGCCCTACATCCTCAAGACCTATCGCCAGAACTACCGGTATGAGTTCGCGCGCAACCCGAAGTGGGCCGAGACCGGCCGCATCGACCGTTATCCGGAGACGGCGCCGAAGGGCGATGATCCGTCTTTGTCGGCGGACGCGGGAAAGCCCATCCCGTTCATCGATCGCATCGTGCAATACGTGATCGACGATCCGACGACGCAGTGGCTTGTCTTCCTGACCGGGCAGATCGAATCCTCGGGTGTCTCGCGCGACAACTGGGATGCCGTCATCACACCCGACAAGTTGTTGAACGATGACTTGGTGCGCAAGGGCATCAGCATGCTCACGGCGCCGACGCTGGACTTGTTCTACATCGGGTTCAACATGGAAGACCCCGTGGTGGGCACGAACAAGAAGTTGCGCCAGGCGATGACCTGCGCGTTCGATACGGATGCCTACATCCGGTACTACAACAATCGCATCACGCGGCCCACCGGGCCGATTCCCGCGGGGGTCGCAGGCTATGCCGACCGGCCATCGCCATTCGACTTCAATCTTGAACGGGCCAGGGCCCTGCTCGTTGAGGCGGGCTATCCGGGCGGTGAAGACCCGAAGACAGGACGTCGACTGACGCTGACGCTGGAGATGGGGTCTGCCGATCCGGAGTTCCGTCAGGCGGCGGAGCTGTTTGCGAACTTCATGGAGAAGATCGGTATCGTGATCAAGCCCAGCTTCAACAACTGGCCCACGTTCCTGGAGAAAATGGAGCGCAAGCAGGCACAGTTGTTCAGCCTCGGTTGGGTGGCGGACTATCCCGATGCGGAGAACTTCCTCCAACTCTTCTACGGGCCGAACAGTTCGCCCGGTCCCAACCACGCCAACTATGTCAATCCGGCGTTGGACAAGCTCTACGAGAAGGTTCGCGAGATGCAGGATTCTCCCGAGCGCACGGCTCTCTACCAGCAGATGGCCGACATCGTGGTCGATGACTGTCCGTGGATATTCACCTCCAACCCGCTGGCCTACGGCTTGCACCATCAATGGCTGAAGAACTACAAGTTCCACGATTTTCCGTACGGGATGGTGAAGTATTACAGGATTGATGTGGATGCGCGGGCAGAGTGGCTGAAAACTTACGGCGAGAAGTGATGCTGAGATACATCCTTAGACGAGTGTTGCAGATGATCCCGACGGTGTTCGGGGTCATCCTGATCACGTTCATCCTGTTTAACGTGGTCGGTGGCAGTCCGGCGGCGATGACGCTGGGCCGGCACGTCACGCCGAGGGCCCTTGAGGAGTTCGACGAGCAGCGTGGTTTCAACAAGCCGCTGCTGATGGGGTGGTGGACGCCGACGCGCGCCTACGATCAGGAGTCATTCATTCGCAACGCGGGTCCGTGGCGCCAGATGGACGGCGTATCATTCGAGCCTGCCGCGGACGAGGAGCAGCCCGGGAAGCTTGTGCTGGAGGGGGGGCGGGAGTACGCGCTGCCGCTGGCGTTTTCCCTGAAGCCGGCAACAACCTATCGGGTCGCGGTCGAGTATCGCATGAGTTCAAAGGCGATCATGGACGTGGTCGTGGCGCAGAACGGGGCCACGCAGGAGGTGGTCGCGGTGCCTTTTTCCAAGGATTGGAAAAAAGTGTCGGCCGTTTTCCAAACCTTGGAAAAAACAGAATCGTTGCGTGTGGGTCTGCGCGTCGCGGGCGGGTCCGTTGAAGTCCGGCGCGTCGAGCTGCGCCGCCGCATGACGCATCCGTTTGATTCGCAGCTTCTTTTCTACCTGCGGCAGCTTGCGCGGCTCGACTTCGGCACGTCGAGCAGCCTGAACCAGCCTGTGTCGCGCCTGATGTTGAAGGGGGCGGGGCCTTCGCTCATGCTGACGGTGCCCATCTTCTTTGCGGAGATCATGATCTCCGTCGCGCTGGCGCTGCTCTGCGCATTCTTCCGCGACCGGTGGATCGACCGGCTGTTCGTGGTGGTCTCGGTTGCGCTCATGAGCATCAATTACCTGGTGTGGATCGTGGTGGGGCAGTACTTGATGGGGTTCAAGTGGGGGTGGTTCCCGGTTTGGGGTTTTGCCTCGTGGCGGTTCCTGACGTTGCCGATCCTGGTGGGCGTGATCAGCGGGCTCGGCGTCAACGTGCGGTTCTACCGGACGATCATGCTCGATGAGATGTACAAGGATTATGTCCGGACGGCGTTTGCCAAAGGTGTGAGCCGGTCGGGGGTCTTGTTCCGGCACGTGCTGAAGAATGCGATGATTCCGATTGTGACCAACGTGGTGGTGGCGATTCCATTCCTCTACACGGGCAGCCTGCTGCTCGAGAGCTTTTTTGGCATTCCGGGATTGGGCTATCTTGGCGTGAACGCGGTCAACTCGTCTGACGTGGATGTCGTTCGCGCCGAGGTGTTCATCGGGGCGGTCTTGTTTGTGATCGCCAACCTGGTGACGGACATCTGTTACGCGTGGCTTGATCCGAGGGTGAAACTGGAATGAGTTCCAAGTTACATGTGCCAAATTCCAAGTCGAAGAGCGACAGCTTGGGAGCCGGACGGGAGTCCCGCAACCTGGAACCTGGAACTTCGAACTTGGAACCGCAGGGAAGATCGCTGTGGGGCGATGCCTGGAAGCAACTTCGGCGTCGCCGGCTGGCCATGGCGTGTCTTTGGATTGTCGGGCTGTACACCGTGATGGCGCTCTATGGCGAGGGCGTGTACCGCTGGAGTCGGTTCAAGGATCAGACGCCGCCGTACCAGCAGCAGAATCTTGAGGCACAATACCAGTCGCCGCGGTTGTGGTCGCGGCATCCCATGGGCACGGACGGACTGGGGCGGGATGTCCTCCAGCGGCTCGTGCAGGGCACGCGGATTGCGTTCCAGGTCGGCATCATCACCTCGCTGATTGCCATTCCTATCGGCGTGATTTTGGGCTGCATCGCCGGGTATTTTGGGGGGCGCGTGGACGACTTCATCGTGTGGCTCTATTCCACCTTTGCGTCGATTCCCGGCCTGCTCTTCATCCTGGCGATCGCGATGGTGGTGGGGAAGGGATTGCTGGGGGTGTATCTGGGCATCGGGCTGACAACGTGGGTCGGCCTGTGCCGGCTGATTCGTGGTGAAGTGATCAAGCACAAGACACGGCCGTACGTGTTGGCGGCGCGCGCGCTTGGGCTTGGGCATACGCGCATCATCTTTCGCCACATCCTGCCGAACATCTTTCACATCGTGATTGTTACGTTCACGCTCCGGTTCCCATCGGCGATCAGCACGGAGGTGTTCATGAGCTTCCTCGGCATCGGAGTGCAGGGGGAACCATCGTGGGGCATCATGATCAGCAACGCGCGGCTGCGCCTGTGGCACGGCGTCTGGTGGGAAATGGCGTTTGTCACGCTGGCCATCTTCGGTATCGTTCTTGCCTTCAACCTGCTGGGTGATGCCTTGCGCGATGCGCTTGATCCCAGGTTGCGCACCAGCGAGACGTGATGGGGCAGTGGAGGCGACCATGAAAACGCGTACCCGCAGAATAGTCGGCCGGCTTCTTCTGGCTGTTTTGGCTCCGCTCGTTGTCGTGACGGCCGTCGAGACAGTCCTGCGGTTCTTCGATGCAGGTCGTCCGACCACCTTCCTCACCACGTGGCAGGCTCCGGATGGGCCGCGGTGGGTGGATAACCAATTCTTCGGATTGCGCTTTTTCTCTCCATGGATGACCCGTACGCCCGCGCCCATCAGCGCGCTGAAGTCGAAAACGCCGGGAACGATACGCGTCGTGGTGCTGGGCGAATCGGCGGCCCTGGGCGAGCCGTCGCCGGAGTTCGGTCCTTCGCGGCATTTGGAAGCGATCCTGCGCAGCCGATTCCCGGACAGGAAGTTCGAGGTCATCAACGCTGCGATGACGGCGATCAACTCGCACGTCATCCGGGAGATTGCGCGGGATGTCCGGGTGTTGCAGCCCGACGTCGCCGTGATCTACATGGGCAACAACGAGATCGTGGGACCGTTTGGACCCGGCACGGTGATGGGCTCTTTCTCGGGGTGGGACGGCGTCGTGCGTCTGCGCGTGCTGGCGACGCGGCTTCGGTTGGCGCAGTGGTTGCGCCGCTGGACAGGTGTTGGCGGGAGCGATGGCGATCAGCCCTGGGGCGGTCTGGAGATGTTCGCAAAGGCGGGGATGAGTCCGCGTGATGCGCGGCTGGATGTGGTGCGCAGACGCTTCAAGTCGAACCTTCGCGATACGATCGATGAGCTGCGGGCCGGCGGTGCGCAGGTCATTCTCTGCACGATGGCCGTGAACCTCGGCGACTGCCCACCGTTTGCGTCGGCGCATCGCGACGACCTGCAGCCGCAGCAGAAGGAGGAGTGGGATCGACTCTATGCCGAGGGTTGCGCCGCGGAAGACCAGGGGCGTTGGCCTGCGGCGTGGGCAGTCTTCGAGCGGGCGGCCAGGATCGACGACCAGTATGCGGAATTGCAGTACCGCATTGGCTTGTGCCGGAAAGCCATGGGTGACGAGGCGTATGCGCGCCGCGCTTTTCTGATGGCGTGCGATCTCGATGCGTTGAGGTTCCGGGCTGATTCGGGCATGAACGCGATGATCATGGCCGTGGCTTCCGGTGAAGGCGAGGGTGTGAAGGTCCGAGATATTGATGCCGTATTCGCGGCAAAGAGCCCGGCCGAAATTCCGGGTGCAAAGCTGTTTCTCGATCACGTTCATTTCACGCAGGAAGGCGCGCGATTGTGGGCAGAGTCGGTAGCCGGCGATGTGGCCCAGGTGCTCGAACTCGGTGAGGCAAAGGCGGCCGGTGGTGACGACCTCATCTATACGGATGGCGACGCGATGACCGCAGTGGATACGATGATCGAGCGGATGAAGAGTCCGCCGTTCAGCAATCAGTTGCTCAATGAGCATCGCCTGAAGAGTCTCGTCGACATCAAGTTGGGGCTCCTCGATCGGCTGGCCATGAGCGACCTCACCGCGACGCGGCGCAGGTATGACGAGGCGATGCAGCGCGAGCCCGGCGACTGGTGGTTGCCGTGGGTCTGGGGTCGCATACTGGACCGGGCGGGGCGTTATGACGAGGCGGTGAACTACCTGGGCAGAGCGCTGGCCTTGGTGCCGCACCGGTTGGATGCGCAAGGGGAACTTGCGCTGATCCTGGCTCATGCCGGGCGGCTGGAGGACGCTGTGCGCCAAGTGCATGTCAGCCCGGGAGCAGGCAGCGAAATCGCGGCCTCCGTGATGCTGGCACAGGCGCAGATGCTGGCGCGGGAGGGGGCGATCCCCGCAGCCGGTTTCCTGGCTGAAGCCGCGTTTCGGATGGCGCCGGACAGTCCCTTTGTCGTCGTCCAGCTTTCCGAGGCGTACCTGGGTGCGGGCCGGAAGGAAGATGCACTGAAGTTACTGAAAGACGCTGTGGCACGCGGCGTGGATACAGCGTCGGTGCTGCAGGAATTGGGTATGCTGCTGGCTGTGGAAGGGAAGCCGGATGAGTCGGAGATGTACTTCAGTCGAGCCCTGAAGAAGGTCAAGGATGGGGCCGAGGTCAGAATGCAGCGGGCGTTGTCGCGTCTCTACGCGCGCAACGAGCGCGGGGCGTTGGAGGATCTTGAGGCGTTGGTGAAGGAGCAGCCGGACAATGCGCTGGCCTATCAACATCTGGGGTGGGTGAGGCGAGCAGCGGGAGACATGGCCGGGGCTGAGGCAGCCTTCAATGAGGCCCTGCGGTGCGCGCCGGGTTCGGCCTCGGTTCGCATCGATCTGGCCCGGGTTGCGGCGGCCCAGGGGCGTGAGGCGGATGCGTTGTTGAACATCAGCGCCGCCTGCGAACTGGAGCCTGATCGGCCGGATTACATGCTGGAATTGGCGCGGCGGCTGCTGGCGGCCAAGAGCGCTCCGGGCGGTTTGGATGTGGGTCGGGCCTATGTAGTGGCGCAGCGTGCCTGCACGCTGACGGGCTACGATGATCCCCAGTTGTTGGATGTTCTGGCTGCGGCGGCTGCGGTGGCGGAAGACTCCAAGATGCTGGAGCAGGAGTCCATGGCCAAGACCCTGTCAGGACGCGGAGGTGAGCGGGCCGCGCAGTATTTCATGGAGCGTCTCCTTCGGTATCGCCAGGCAGCGAAAGCCTCCAAGGATGCTTCATCGACTGCTTCGCGCTGAAGGCCTTCTCTGTCCCGGCGTCGCGGAATCCGGAATCCGTCCCTGCAGCAGATTAAAACGGTTGCGGGATTGCCGTGTTTTCGTGTATCAATCCAGTTCCCTTCGGCGTTTTGAGAACGGAGGGAGATCAACCGCAAACCGGATTTGCCGGGCGCGTCATGCGCGGTTCCGGCGGATCGTGTAAGGAACACACGTCATGAAAGACATTGCGATCGACAAGGTCAGAAACTTCTCTTTCATCGGTCACACGGGCAGTGGCAAGACGACGCTGGTGGATGCCATCCTCTTCAAGCTCGGCGTAAATGATCGTTTGGGTTCCCCCGCTGACGGCACGAGCATGGCCGACTGGTCGGACGAGGAGAAAGAGCGGAAGATCACGACGTGGGCGAAACCTTTCAGTTGCACCTTCAAGTCGGCGGCGGGCGGCACGTACGACGTCGTCATGATGGACACGCCGGGGTACGCGGATTTCTATGGGCAAACGGTGGCTGCGAGCGCGGTGAGCGATGCCGCGCTGGTGGTGGTGGACGAGAGCGGCGGTATCCAGGTCGGGACGAACCGTTCGTGGCGGCGATGCGAGGCGTTGGGTTTGCCGCGTGGCATTGTCATCACGGGCATCGACAAGGAGAATGCCAGCTTTGACGCCACGGTGAAGGCGATCCAGGATGTCTGGGGCGCGCGCTGCCTTCCCGTGGTTATCCCGACGAAGGATCACAAGGCCGTGGTGGACGTACTCGGGGCGGGTGCGGCACCGGCGGGTCTTGAGGATCAGGTACAGACGTTGAAGAACGCGCTGATCGAGTGTGCGGCCGAGAGCGACGACAAGCTGATCGAAAAATATCTGGGTGGTGAGACGCTGACGGCCGAGGAGATCGCGGTCGGTTTGCGCGGCGCGGTGAATCAGAGCAAGCTGGTGCCGATTTTCGCGGCGGCCGCCCGCAATGATGTGGGTGTGAGCGAACTGCTTGAAAACATCGCCCGGCTCTTTCCGTCACCGGCAGATCGCAAGATCAAGGATGCGGAAGGCAACGAGGTCAACGTGGCGGCCAATGCGCCGTTTGTGGGGCAGGTGTGGCGCGTGGTCAACGATCCGTTCGTCGGCCAACTGACCTTTGTCCGCGTCTGGGGCGGAACGCTGCAGTCGGACTCCGAGATCTATAACTTTACGAAGGATCAGAAGGAGCGCATCGGCACGATCATTTCGTTGAATGGCAAGAAGCAGGAGAGCATCACCTCGGCGGTTGCGGGTGATATTGTCGCATTGGCCAAGCTGAAGGCGACCGCGCTGAACGATTCCCTGGGTGTGGCGGGCAAGGGCGTGAAGTTTGCGCCGATCAAGTTCCCCAATCCGACGGCCTCCTACGCCGTCGCGCCGAAGACGCAGGGCGATGAGGACAAGCTTGGCACGGGGCTGCATCGCGTGGCGGACGAGGATCCGACCATCCGCGTGGAGCGCAATACGGAGACCAAGGAATTGATCATCTCCGGCATGGGCGATGTGCATCTGGACGTGACGATCAGCCGGATGAAGAAGCGCAGCAACGTGGAAGTGCTGCTCAGCACGCCGAAGGTTCCGTACAAGGAAACGGTGACCGCGGTGGGCGAAGGTCATTACAAGCACAAGAAGCAGTCCGGCGGCCGTGGCCAATATGGCGAAGTTTACCTGCGCGTGATGCCGTGCAAGGCGAGCGAGACAGAGTGGTTTGAAGATGCCCTGGTGGGTACGGCCGTTCCCCGCAACTTCCTGCCGGCGATCGAGAAGGGGTTGCATGAGGGTCTCGCGCGTGGCGCCGTGGCGGGCTACCCCGTGATCAACACGAAGGTGGCGGTGTATGACGGCTCCTCGCACGATGTCGATTCCTCGGAAATCGCGTTCAAGATCGCAGCGTCGCGGGCGTTTGCAGACGGCATGAGCAAGGCGCGGCCGGTGCTGCTGGAACCCATCATGACGGTCAAGGTTTACGTGCCGGACCAGTACATGGGCGACATCAACGGCGACATGAATCATCGCCGCGGCCGCATTCTCGGCATCGGGAGTGAGGACGGCATGCAGGTCATCACGGCGGAAGTGCCGATGGCGGAAATGTTCCGCTACTCGTCTGAACTGCGCAGTGTCACCGGCGGCCGGGGCTCCTTCGAAATGGAGTTCAGCCGTTACGACGTGGTGCCTTCGAACGTCGCGCAGAAAGTCATTGCCGAGGCACTGAAGAATAAGAAGGAAGAGAAGGAAGAGTAATCAGTAACCAGTAACCAGTGTTTGAACACTGATTACCGGACACTGATCACCGGAGGTTTCAATGAGCGGCCACAATAAATGGTCATCCATCAAGCACAAGAAGGGCGCGGCAGACGCCAAGCGCGGCAAAGTGTTCAGTAAGATCGCCAAGGAGATCATGGTCACGGTCCGTACCGGCGGCGCGGATCCGAACGCCAACATTACTCTGCGCGCGCTTATTCAGAAGGGCCGTGCGGCCAACATGCCGTCCGACAATATTGAACGCGCGATCAAGCGTGGCTCGGGCGACATCGAGGGCGAGGTGCTGGAGGAAGTGACCTTCGAGGGGTATGCGCCCGGCGGCGTGGGGCTGGTGGTGCAGACGCTCACCAACAACCGGAACCGCAGTGCTGCGGATGTCCGACACGTCTTCACCCGTCATGGCGCAAGCTTTGCGGGGCAGGGGAGCGTGCTTCGTTCCTTTCAGCGCAAGGGGGAGATTCTGATCGACGCCAGCAAAATTGAGGAAGACAAGCTCATGGAGCTGGTGCTGGAAGCGGGCGCCGAGGATATGGTCCGGGAAGGCGATCAGTTCCAGATCACGACCGATCCGTCGTCGTTTATGAGCGTGGTCGATGCGCTCAACAAGGCCGAGATCCCCATGGAGAAATCCGAAGTCTCGCTGATGCCGGACGTGCTGGTTCCGATCAACGACAAGACCAAGGCCGATGCGATCATCCGGTTCATCGAAGAACTCGAGGAACTTGAAGACGTTCAGAACGTGTACTCCAATTTTGACATTGATCCGTCGATCGCAGACCAGATGGGCAAGTAAGCTTCGCCGGGCGGCCCGGGAGACCGCGGCTCATGCGTATCATCGGCATAGATGCCTCGCTTCGCTGCACGGGATATGGAGTGATTGAATCGGCAGCGGGGCGGTTGCGAGCGGTCGATTTTGGCATCATTCATCATCCGGCTTCCCGTCCGCATTCCGCCTGTCTGCGCGCCATCCACGAGAAGCTTGCGGAAGTTCTGCGCGAGGCACCCGCCGATGCGGCGGCCATGGAAGGCGGATTCTTCTTCAAAAATGCCAAGACGGCCATGGTGTTGGGCGAGGCGCGCGGCGTCGTGATAGCCACCTGTGCGGTGGCCGGCGTTCCCGTGTTTGAATATTCACCCCGTGCGGTCAAGCAGTCGCTGACGGGATTCGGCGCTGCCGGAAAAGACCAGGTGTCCAAGATGGTCATGTCCATACTGGGCCTGAAGGAGTCGCCGCCGGAAGACGCGGCCGATGCGCTGGCCATGGCTCTCTGTCACCTGCACAGTCAAACGACCATCGAGAGCCTTCGTCCCCGGCCCATCTGAGCGGCATGGCAGATTCAGCGAGGCATCGGCTCGATCGCGTAGTATCGGCCCGTTGCGGTGCCTGAAGCATCTTCGAAGGTGTTTGTTCTGACCATCCACACGCCCGCGCCGCCGGTTTCTGTGTCCGTATCCAGGGCGTTGGCAGGATAGGCATACGAGCCATCCCCGTTGCGGATGGTGTACTCCTTGTCTGCCCGTGCAAGGTAGGTGATTTGTTTTCCGCCGGGCACGTTGCTGATGCTGAGGATACGAAGGTTCGCATGCTCATCGCTCGGATCGGTTTCCGCGGCGGCCTCCCACCCGTCGTTCACGCCGTCTCCATCCGAGTCGGGATTATTCACCGCCGTGGAGGTCGCTGGATCGAAAGAGGAACCGTTCACCTCGGCTGCATCGGCGAGGCCGTCAGCGTCGTTATCGGCGTCGATTTCGTCCGGGATGCCGTCAGCGTCCGTGTCCTGCGAAGGATGCTTGATGTCGGCGGCCTGCAGGAACCCTGCGTAATTGGTGAGGGTGCCGCCGGAACTGACCGTGATGCCGCCGGGCTGACCCGCAGCGCTCCAGTTGGTGTAGGTGCCGCCGGATGACATCGTCCCCGAGCCGTCGTGGACCGAACTCAGGTTGGCATGCCCTTGCGAGCGGGCTGTGGCGGGGGCAACGAGGAGGCTGGCTGCAAGCAAGAGGACAGCGAGGCGCACCGATGCGATCATGAAGACCCCCTTTGTCGAAACCACACCACAACGTAACCCTGTTAACCTTTTTCGTTAACTTCCTCAAGCCTGCTCATCGGTTTGCAGGCCTTGGAAAAGAGGCAACTATGGGCGATAGTTGAACCATGCAGATGCGGGTTGCCAAAACCTCTTCCCTCAGGCTCTTTCTCGATCGGCTTTATGATCGGTACAATCGACCTGAGTATGTTTCCCCGGACCCGCTGGAAATCCTGTTCCGCTATCGGCGCGATGATGACCGGGAGGTCGTGGGCTTGCTGGCGGCACTGCTGGCTTACGGCGGCGTGAAGCAGATCATTGCCGGCGCGACGAATGCCGTTGGGCGGATGGGCGGGGGGCCGGCGGAGTTTGTCCGGCGCGCGACAGAACGTGAGCTGGTCGAGGCCTTCCGGGGATTCAGGCATCGGTGGAGCACAGGACGCGATGTTGTCGCGCTGCTGCTGGGTGTCCGCCACGCCATCGAGACGTGTGGATCGCTCGAGGCGAGTTTCTGCGCCGGGTTGAGGTCACAGGATGAGACGGTGCTGCCGGCACTAACCACGTGGGTGGCGCTGTTGCGGGGTGGGGGTGGGCGGACGAATCGTGATTTGCTCTCATGCCCGGGAAAGGGCAGCGCATGCAAGCGGCTGAATCTCTTCCTGCGGTGGATGGTGAGAAAGGATGACGTGGATCCGGGCCTGTGGCGGCGCGTTCCCGTGTCGAAGCTTGTGATCCCCTTGGATCTTCACATGTTCCGGGTGTGTTCGTGGCTGGGTTTCACGCAGCGGCGTTCGGCCGATCTGCGGACGGCCGTGGAAATCACAAATGCGTTCAGAAAAATCCGGCCGGACGATCCTGTGCGCTATGATTTTGCCCTGACCCGTGCGGCCATGCGGCGCGAGTTGGATTTTGGCAAGCGCGTGTTGGCGTAGTCGAGAAAGCAGAGCTGGCGATAGAGCATGTCAATCAGCGGCAACTCCACCCCGGCCGCGCGGGTCCGGCGCAGCGGGTTGCCGAAAATGGCCCCGAGTTCCATGGGCCGGTGATGGTCGTAATCGATCCTCATGCTGGTCAGGTAGGGGGGCATCCTGTCGGTGTCATCCAGCATCTTCCTGACGAAACTCCGGGGTATGCGGCGTCCCTCGGCGGCAGCACCGCGGACCACTTCCCTCATGATGTCGCAGACAAGTTCGCGTGTGGGTGGATGCGCCATGAGCTTGTCGGTCGTGGCGCGGAGTGCGACGGAGAGTCCGTTATAGGGGATGTTCCATACGAGTTTTTTCCAGCGGGCAAGGATGAGGTCGCGGGAAAGCTGGACGGGGATTCCGGCTGTCTTGAGGTCGGCGCCGATGAGTTTCATGCGCGGGGTGATCCCCATCGGTCGGCCTTTTGGGTCATAGTCAGCCAGTGCGATGGTCCCATAATCCAGGTGCCGGATGTGGCCCGGGCCGACCTTGTTGGAACAGAGAAAACAGAGCCCGCCCATGACACGGTTGGGGCCCACAATACGGGCGACCTCATCCTCGACGCCCAGCCCGTTCTGGAGGATGAGGACCACGCCTTCATCGGCCAGCACGTGCGGCAGAATGCGCGGGAGCAGATCGTTGCGGGTGGTTTTCAAGGCCACAGCGACGACATCGCACCGCGGCATATCCCGGGGGTGTTTCCAGACGTGAACCTTGGGGAGATTGAAGCTGCCCCAACTGGAATCGATCCGAAGACCATGCCGGCGGATGTGCGCATAGTCCGAGTGGGCCAGAAAGTGCGTTTCCGTGCCGTGCCGCGCCAGCAGGGCGCCGTAGAAGCCGCCGAGGGCTCCCGTGCCGATGATGGCGTATGTGCGGGCCTTCATTTCGGCCGGATATCTTATCCGAGTGGCGGGGCAGATTCCAGCGCCGACGGACCTTTCCCGGGTAAACAGATCGGCGTCTCCATCGTATCTATTAGTGCATGTGTCGCGCTGCGGGTGAACGGGAAGGGCTCTTTCGCCGGTGGCGCAGCTTGACGGTCATTTGTGATTGTACTAGTTTAACGCCGGTTGCCAGAAGGCAATCGGCTGCGCCGTACATCCGGACCATTTTGCTCTTCGAGAGAGGGTTATGAGCCATTGTTGCCTGAGCCGGCCTTGGATTACACGTCTGACACTTTGCTTCAGTCTGCTGCTGATCGGCATGCCGGTCCTGGCTGACGAGATTGACGACGAATTCCGCTTCGCCTCGGCGTTGATCGAGTGGGGATTCCCCGATTACGCGGACAAGGTGGTTCAACAGATTCTCAGGCAATTTCCCAGCCAGCAGGATCGGGCCAAGCTCATTCAGGCAGAGGTTCTGATCTCCCGCCGCAAGTTCACCGAAGCCGAGGACCTCGTCAAGGCGATGGGGGCCGGCAATCCCAAGGCGCAGGCGATTACGCTGGCCCTGGCCAAGGGCTACTACGCCATGGGGGAGACGGAAAAGGCGAAGCAGCTCTACAACGATTTCTTCAAGCTCTATGAGGGCAAGGTCCCGACCGACCCCGATCTGCTGCGGTTCTACCAGGACTCGGCCTATCAGTTTGGCCAGATGCTGGAGACGGCAGGCGACAAAGAAGGTGCCATCAAGGCCTATGCGCGGGTGCTGTCGAGCAATCCGGATCGCAACACCACGCGCATGTTGCAGGCCCAGCAGGCGGAATTGTACGTGCAGGTTGCACAATCCGGCCCCGTCGACCAGCGTGAGAAGAACCTTACGGCGGCAAAGAAACTGTGTGACGAGATTCAGTGGGGCGGGTTGGACATCCCCTTTGGCCAATCCATCATCACGGCGGCTCACATCGAAATAGTCCGTGGCAACACGGCGGCCGCGCAGAAGGTTCTTCAGAACAACCTGGACATTCTGAAAGAGATCGACACCTACCTCAAAGACTCTGGCCTGCCGATGTCGGTGAGTCCGATGGCCGGCGCGCGTTTTCTGCTGGGGGATCTGCTCGAGAAGGATGCGAACGCCCTCTCCAAGAACAAGGAGAAGGTAAACGAAGCCATCCAGACCTATGCCCGGGCACTGACCGAATTCTACAACGTCTTTGCCAAGTACGGAGACAGTGACTGGGGATCGCAGGCGGGGATGCGTGCCCAGCAGATCAAGACCATTCTCGAAGAGCAGTATGGCAAGAAGATCAATGTGGATCTTGGCCAATTCCAGACCAAGGCTGCGGAGACGCAGTTCCGGCTGGCCGACAACCTCTTCCGGCAGAAACAGTATCAGTCAGCCATATCGGAATACCTGAAGAACCTTAATCAATTCCCGGAAACAGACGCCAGTGTCGCGGCGCTCGGGAATCTTGCCATTGCCTATGCCAGCGAAAACGATCCGTTCATGGTCAAGGCTGTGAGCCTCTACATGGGCGAGCGTTTTGCCGGCCGGCCGAGGGCGGCGTTGGGGCTGCTCGCGCTGGGCAAACACTATTTCGATCTGAAGGACGAGCCGATGTACATGTTTGCCTACGAGACCTATCTCCAGTATTTCCCGCAGGACGAGCGCGCGGCAGCCATCCTCTTCACGCTCGCGACGATGCGGACAGAGGCGGGCGATCCGGCGGGTGCGGCCAAGTACTTCCAGCAGATCGTGTCCAACTACCCCAAGGACAAGTACTACACCAAGGCGATCAACCAGCTTTCCTGGGGTTACTACGCGTCCAGCAACTACGAGGGGGCCGCCAAGAGTTTCGCCTTGTACGTGGCCGAAGCGCAGCCGAGTCCGGACAAGGCCAAGGCGCAGTTCATGTTGGCGGATAGCTATCGCCAATTGGGCAAGTTCCCGGAGGCGCTTGCGGAGTATGAGAAGCTCGTGCAGTGGCTGGCGCCCAAGAACAATCCCTTTGCGACGTCTGCCGCCGACGTCCGCAAGAACTCCGAGCTGCTGGAGAAGGCCGTGTATCAGCGCGCCTACTGCTACTCACGCATCAGTGGGCCGCCGGATGTGGTCAAGGACAACCGCGAGAAGAGTATTCGCGGCTACGACATGTTCATCCAGTTGTTCCCTCAGTCCGACATGGCTTCCAGTGCCATGAATGCCAAGGGAACGGTCCAGCTTGAACTCGGGCAGTTCGATGCCGCGACAAAGACGTTCGACGAATTGGCGGCGAAGTATCCGCAATCGGAAGAGGGCAAGAGCGCGTTGTTCGCGCTGGTGCGCAGCGCTCTTGAGATCAAGCAGTACGACCAGGCCAAGTCCGCGTTTGCCAAGATGTTGACGGGTGGGGGGCAGTACACGGCCGACCAGTTCGTTCGTATCGGCCAGATGATGCTCGACGGCGGACAATATCCCGAGGCGATCAAGGCATTCGAGAAGATCGAAACCATGACCGAAGAGCGGACGTTGCTGGAACGCTCGCTGTACGGTTTGGGGCGGGCACTCTACGAGACCAAGCAGTACACGGAAGCAATCAAGGCCCTGGAGAGCATGCTTGAGCGCTACCCCAAGTCGGGCCTCTTCTACGGCTCCAAGTTCATGCTGGGCGAGGCCTATCGCGAGACGCAGCGGCTGGATGATGCGGTCAAGGCCCTGAGCGACGTTTTCCGTTCTTCCAGCGATCCGATGTTGATCAATCGTGCCAGCATGGCCTTGGGGGCGATCCAGATCCTGCAGGGCGACAAGATGGGCGCCCTGGCATCGTACCAGCGCGTGGCCTTGCTGACGGACACCTCCAAGCCGGAGTTCCGGCCGCTGGTGGAGGAGAGCCTGGTGAAGGCGATCGATCTGGCGATGGAGCTTGGGCGTTACCAGGACGTTCAGGATAGCTGTGATCAGTACTTGAAGGATTTTCCGGCCGGTGACAAAATTGAGGTTGTGAGGAAGGCGAAAGCGGACGCCAAGTTGAAGGCGGCGCAGGCGCCTGCACCTGTTCAACCTGCAGCCGGGCCGGCTGGGCCATAATGGGTATCGGCACGAACGGAGAGCAGTGCATATGAGTCAGCTACATCGACCTCACGGCAGTCTATGGACCGGGATATTCCTCGCGGCCTTGTTCCTGGCGGGTTCCGCGCCGGCGGCTTACGTCATCACCTCGTCCAATCAACGGATAGACGGAACCGACATTCGCGCCAAGTCTGATGGCGAGATCATTCTCACCACCGCGCAAGGCACGCGCTCGTTTTACCAGGGGCAGTATCTGCGCGCCGTGGCCGACAAGCCGGCGGAAATCGACAAGGCGGCGCAGATGGCGGAGGCCAAGCAGTACGACGAGGCGATCAAGCTGCTCGAGGATGTGGCCGTTCGATATCGTTTCCTTGATTGGGATGTCCAGGCGCGGGTGGCTCTCCCCAAGGTGTACCTGTTGAAAGGGGATGCTGCGGGCGCGGTGACGGCGTACGAGCGCCTGTTCACGTCGTCGCCCAAGACCAAGGAAGACCAGGAAGTTCAGTGGTCCTACCGGCAGGCGTTGCTGGGTGCCAAGCAGTATGACCGCCTGGAAACCGTGTTGAAGGATGTCATTGCAAAGGGCAGCCGAGGGGATGCCGCGCGCGCACAGATCATGAGGGGTGATATCAAGGCGGCGCAGAACCAGGTCGAGGCGGCCGCGCTGGACTATATGCGCACGGTTATCCTATTTGCGAGCGAGCGTTCGGTGCAGCCCGAGGCGTTGATGAAGGCGGCGGAGTCGTTCGAGAAGCTCCGCGACAGCCGCGCCAAGGATATCTACAAGAAGATCGTGGATGAGTTCCCGACGAGTTCGCAGGCGACGGCTGCGCGGGCGAAGATTTGATGTACATGACAAGAACGGTTCTGCCTAACGGCTAAGCGTAACCTGGAAGGAGAAGGACGATGCGTAAGATATGGACAGGGGTGGTGGTTTTCATGTGCGTGCTGATGTGCGCCGGCTTTGCGATGAAGGCGCTTGCGCAGGAAGCGGCGGCTCCCGCCGAGGGTCAGGCTGCACCGGCCATGGAACTCGATAAGGATGCGGCAGCAGCCGAAGCAGAAGACGCAAAGAAGCAGAGTGGTGGTCCCGGCTTCTTTGCCGTCATCGCCAGCAGCGGCTGGCTGGGCGTCCTGATCTGGTTGAGCTTGGGCGGTACATCCGCCGCGGCTACGGCCTTGGCCATTGATTCTTTTGTCACCATTCGCCAGAAGAAGATCGTTCCTGAAGCATTGATCAACGAGGTGCGCACCTCGATGGAGCAGGGCGATGTGATGAAGGCATTGAAGCATTGCGAGCAAGCTCCGGGGCCCATGGCCAACATTCTCTCAGCAGGTTTTGGCAATGTGAAAGAGGGCTTTGACGTCATCCAGGACGTCGTGAGCGTCGCCGCCGATATGGAGAGCGAGAAGCTGATGCAGCGCGTGGCCTACCTGAATGTCTGCGCAAACCTCGCGCCGATGGTCGGGCTGTTGGGTACGGTGCAAGGTATGATCTTTGCCTTCGCCACCCTGGCCACCATGCAGGCGGGCGCGGCTCAGCAGGCCATGCTGGCCATGAACATCGCGCAGGCGCTCTGGACGACGGCAGCAGGTCTCTGCGTAGCCATCCCGGCGATCAGTTTCTACACGTTCTTCAAAAACCGCGCGACCAACATCATCCTCGGCATGGAAGCGTTGACGATGGACTTGATCAAGTCGCTGCGTAACGTGGAAGTGGTCGAGGAATAATGTTTCCGGCGTCCCGGCGGGGACGGGGAGTTGGCTATGCGTAGACAGATGGAAGACGCAGGGATGAACATGACGCCGATGATCGACGTTGTGTTTCAGCTCATCATCTTCTTCGTCACCACGGTGGATTTGCAGAGCAAGGCGTTGGATTCCAAGGTCCGCCTTGCCATGGCCCCCCATGGGCCCGCGGTGGAGAAGAAGGATCCCCGGGAAATTGTCGTGGATGTGGAGGCCAATGGTCGCATTTCCATTTCCAGGAGCTACATGAGCATCGGTGTGCTGAAAAGCATTCTTAAGAAGACCGTCCATGAGCAGGGGCAGACGATCCCGGTGGTGATCCGGGGTGATGGCAAGACCAATCATGAGGACATCAAGGCTGTCATGGATGCCTGTGCGGCTGCCGGCCTGTGGAAGGTGAAGTTCGCGGCGCTCAAGGAAAAGGCGTAAAGGGGGCGTAAGTCATGGCCCGGAAGAAAAAGAAAAGAGACATGCCGTCCGCGGAGTTGCCGATGACGCCGATGATCGACGTCGTCTTCCAACTCCTGATCTACTTCCTGACGACCATTCATCCCGTGGATGTGATGGCCAACCTCGACGTTTTCCGGCCTTCGCCGGAGGCGCAGAAGGAGAAGCCGGACACACCGCCCAAGATGATCCGGATCACGATTTTTGCCGATACGTATTTGATCAATGATCGTCCCGTGGACGCTGCGGAGTTGGATCGCCTGCTTTCCAAGCTGGCGGCGATCGACAAGACGCAAACGATCCTGATCATGTGTACATCGCTTTCGCCGCATGCGCGCCTGATTGCCGTGCTGGATTTGTGTGCGAAATCGGGATTGGTGAATTTGTCGGTGGTGAGTACGAATTAATCAAACCACAGGACAACTGCTATGAACTTGGACTGGCGAATTCAGAAACTGATTGACCACATCTGGGGTCCAACCGGCTCGGTCATTATCCACGTACTTCTGATCGTTGCGCTGATCAAACTGGTCACGTACCAGAGCAATCAGAAGGCTCCCGAGGTCGAAGTGGTGATCATGGAGCCGGATGCCACGGATCTCGATGAATTCCAGGAGGAACTCGAGAAGCTGGACGATATGCCGGAGGTGGTGGATACGGTCATTCCGCCCGAAGTTACGATGGTGACGGAAGCGCCCCCGGACACTCAGCCCACGGCGTTCGATTCCCCGGAGCCGACGGTCGATTTTGCCGCGCTGGATGTCCGCAATGATATCCAAAGCCCGCTGGTGATGAAGGGTCTCTTCCAGGGTCGTTCGGCGGGTGGTCGTGCGGCCGCGCTGAAGAACTATGGTGGCCAGTGGGGGCAGTACACCGAGTCCGCCGTGGTGAAGGCTCTTGAATGGCTCAAGCGCAAGCAGTCGCCGGATGGCTCGTGGGGCCCCAACAAGACGGCCATGACAGGCTTGGGACTTTTGACCTTCCTTGCGCATGGTGAGACAACTTCGTCGGAGGCCTATGGCCAGACCGTGGAAAAGGCCATTCGCTACCTGATTTCGCAGCAGGATGCCGACGGACGGCTCTGCAAGACCGATGACCAGCCGGGCCCCTACGCCCATGGCATCGCCACCTACGCCGTGAGCGAGGCGTACGGTCTCACCCGCATCCCCGCGCTCAAGCCGGTGATGGAGAAGGCGGTTCAGATCATTCTGAACGGTCAGCAGCCCAAGGGCGGCTGGAACTATAATTACAGCAAGGGTGCGCGGCGCGACACATCCGTGGCTGGCTGGCAGATCCAGGCGCTCAAGTCCGCCTATATCGCGGGCGCGGAGAACCCGGGTCTGAAGGATGCGCTGGAGAAGGCGGTTGAGGACCTCAAGTCGGTGCAGGATGCTGAGACCGGGCGCTTCTACTACACCGATACGTCGTCCCACAAGTCGGACGGCATCACCGGCATCGCTGTGCTTTGCATGCAGTTGCTCGGCCACTCCATGGATCGTGAGGCCCGCCAGGGACTGCAGGCCCTGACAGGAACGTCGTGTGATTGGGATAAGCCGGACTCCTGGCCGCTGTACTGCTGGTACTACATCACCCAGGCAAAGTTTCACCAGGGCGGGCAGACGTGGTCGGGCTGGAATGCCAAGTTTGCGCGCCTTTACGTGAAGAACCAGAACGAGGACGGTAGTTGGACGTCGCCGGGCGCGAATTCGGAAAACGAGAGCGGCAAGGAAGTAAATCTCGGCCCGGTGTACAGCACAACGCTGTCGGCCCTGACCTTGCAGGTATATTACCGATTCCTGCCCACGTACAAGCCGATTGCCGTGGAACCGGTAAGCCAGACCGACACCAACGACGTGGTGGTCGAAATCCTGTAGCCGGTCAGGCTGCCGCGGTCCTGTTCTCCCGCCATGGCAACAAGCCTGTTTTCACGGGCGGCCTTCAAGTGGTATAGTACCCTTGTTCATGGCTCAAGAGCGTCATATCCGCATCCTGCCGGACCATGTGGCCAACAAAATCGCCGCGGGAGAAGTTGTAGACCGCCCAGCCTCGGTAGCCAAGGAACTCATTGAGAACGCGATCGACGCCGGCGCGGGCAGCGTGACCCTTGAGGTGGTAGCGGGCGGTCGCAAGGCGATCCTGGTGTCCGACGATGGCTGCGGTATGAATCGCGAAGACGCCCTGCTTTCCATCGAGCGCCACGCCACCAGCAAGATTCGTGATGCGGATGATATCGAGCGGGTGGCGACGTTGGGGTTCCGGGGCGAGGCGATGGCCGCCATCTCGTCGGTGGCACAATTCCGCCTGGTGACCCGGCGCGCAAAGGATGACGCCGGAACCGAGATCGTCATGTCCGGCGGCAAGATGCAGGATGTGAAAGAGATCGGGTGTCCCCCCGGCACCACGGTCGAGGTCCGGCACCTTTTCTTCAACATTCCCGCGCGTCGCAAGTTCCTGAGGAGCGAGCCGACGGAGCTGTCACACGTGCGGCAGATGTTTCTGATCTATGCCTTGTCGCATCCGGAGGTGGCCCTGAGGCTGATTGTCGATGGCCGCGAGGTCTACCGGTTGGCGGGCAAGGCATCGCTGGAGGATCGTCTGCGGGAGCTGTTTGGCGCCGACGCGATCAAGCATCTGCGTGCCGTGCAGTACGAACGGATGGGACTGAGGCTCTCGGGTTACGCGGGTCTGCCCCAGGCGAGTCGCGCGGACCGGGCCGAGCAGTATGTGTTCATCAATCGAAGGCCGGCTTCGGCACCGCTGATATCGCACGCGCTTGCGGAAGCCTATCACACCCTGTTGCCGCGCGGCCGCTATCCCGTGGTTTATCTCTTCCTGGAAATGGACCCCGAACTGGTGGACGTGAACGTTCATCCTGCAAAGAAGGAAGTGAGATTCCGTCGTCCGGGCGATGTCCGCGATGTCGTGATCGACGGATTGCGCGGTGCGCTGGCGCAGGTGGGTGGCGAACTCCCCGGGGTGGGGTCGGGTACGACTCCTCCGGGCGGGGTTCCGTCCGGGGCAGCCTCGCCGATGCTGGCGATTGAGGACTTGCCGCCTGCACGTACGTTCTCGTATCCACGACTGCCGATGGTTCCCGGTCAACAGGGCGATGCTCCGGTGCCCGGGGCTGCCGCTGTCGCCCCGGCCGAAACGGGCAAGGCGGGGGAGGCTCCGGCTGCTGCGGCGAAGGCACCGTGGTCGTGGTGCCGCGTATTGGGCCAGGTAGGGGGGCTCTACGTGGTGTTGGAGACGGAGGACGGCCTGGTGCTGATGGATCCCCATGCCGCGCACGAGCGGGTCCTCTACGAGCGCTACATGCGCGAAGTGTTGAAGGACCGGGTGACGTCCCAAGGGCTGCTGGCACCGGAAACGGTTGAACTTGGGCCCGAGGATGCGCTGCGCGTGAGGGAAAATGTGGAGCGGCTGCGCCACATGGGCTTTGGTATCTCGGAATTTGGAGGGGACGCCTTCATCGTGGATGCCCTCCCGGTCTGCATGGGCAATTCGTCTGCGGCCGCACTGCTGACGTCGGTTGCGCAGACCCTGGAGCAGGGCGGTACGCGAGGGGGCACCGAACGCTGGGCTGAAGAGACCATCGCGCAGGCCGCGTGCAAGGCGGCGGTCAAGGCGCGCGACCACCTTCGGCTCGACGAGATCGAGGGGCTTGTTGTGGAACTGGCCCAGACGGAAATGCCCTACACGTGTCCGCACGGCAGGCCGACGATCATCTTCATGAGCTTCAACGAACTTCACAGGAAGTTCGGGCGAATCTGAGCGGCCGGCTCAGACTGTGGGCGAGACTTCGTGAACATCAACCGCCAGGGTGTAGCGTGCGGTGACATCCTGCCGGAAGCTGTCGTATGCGAGGCGATAGCGTTCCCGTTCGGGATCAGAAAGCGCTTGGAGATTTTCCTGCTGAAGCGAGCGATAGGCGGCGTGTGCGAGTTGAAGCACATTCCAGAGGCCCTGCAGGATGTCTTCCGCGCGCCGCTGGTAATGCATGGCGGGCAGGATGCACTGCTCCGGGGTGGCGCTCAGGAACTGGCAGAGAAAACTCTCTTCTCCCTCGAGATGGAGTTGGTGCTGCAACATGGAGTGAGCGGACTGAACGTTGTCTGAAATCAGCTTCAGGAACCGGAGAAAATCACTTTCGCGCGGGATGGTGCCCGAGGCCTGGATGGCGAAGAAGGCATGGGTCTCCGAGGTCTTGAAGAGAGCGATGATCATCTCGGCCCGCTTGATGCGGTCCGCGGTATTGACGTTTTGCAGAGGGGTGTAGAGCAGTTCCACGGCGCGCTCGAAAAAGACGTCGCGCCTGGCAAGATGCACCGGCCTGTTGATATCGAAATGCTGTTTGTTCACACGCCCTCAAAAGCGAACCAGCCTATTCTTGCAGAAGACGGCTTGGCTGGCAACAGCGGTTAGGGGGGGGCAGATCATCGAGGCAAAAAGCCTCTTCTGCGGATGTCTTCAGGTAGGGCCCGTTCTCCGAACGGGCCGCGGACGGTTCGGCCCGTCTTCGCAGGGCTACGCCGTGGCAAGAGAACCGTCCCTACCAAAGACAAGACGTAGAGGCGTGGAGGGAAGGCGCCGGGGACAGAGCCCCGGCCTACACGCGGAAGATGTGCGGATGTAGGCCGCCCCTCCGTGGGCGGCGGACCACAACGAAGGCGGAGCGGTGGCAGAAAAAGCCATCTTGCGGTGTCGGGCGATTCCTTGTATGGTGTGCCTCCGTAATTGTTTGTGGTTCAGGAGAAAACATGGCCCCAGGAAAAGACGATCTTATCCAGGTAGACGGCGTGGTGTTGAAGGTTTTGCCTGCCACGATGTACAGGGTCAAACTGGGTACCGGCCATGAGATTCTTGCCCACATCTCGGGCAAGATGAGAAAGCACTTCATCAAGATCACTACGGGCGACCGCGTTACCGTTGAAATGTCGCCGTACGACCTCTCCAAAGGCCGCATCACGTTCCGTCACAGGAACTGAGCGACGGTCTCGTCGAAACTGTCCTCCCGTCGTCGAGGCATAAAGCCTCTCCTACAGTTGCAGAATATCCCACTTCTTGTAGAACCGCTGCTTGTCGGCGGCCTTGGGCTTTTCTGGACGTACTAAGGCAAGACGAGTTGCGCCACACCGTGGCGCACTACAGAAGGCGGTCTCTGCCAAGAGTTCAGGGCTGTCGAGGCGTTAGGCCGCTCCCACAAAGGAAACTACAACGGCTCAGCCGGAGGCTTCGCCCTACCCAAAGAGAGGAAGAGCTGTCGAGGCGTAGAGGGAAGACGCCGGGGACAGAGCCCCGGCCTACACGGCGGCGGACTACTCCTACAACCGCAGGGCGGCGAGGCATTGGACGAAGTCGCGGGGCAGGGGGGCGTGGGCGGAGATGAGGGTTCCGTTCACCGGGTGCTTGAAGGAGATCGACGCCGCGTGGAGCATCTGCCGCGGCACGCGCCGGAAGGCCTCCACCATCACCGCGCCCGTGGCATAGACCTTGTCTCCCGCCAGCGGGTGCCGGATGCGCAGCATGTGTTTCCGGATCTGGTGTGTGCGGCCCGTTTCAATCAAGAGTTTCAGATGCGTGGCCAGCGTGTTGGAGCGGACCACCGTCACCTTGGTGACAGCGGGCTTGCCGTCGACCGGTGCATTGATTTCGTGAACGCCGGACGACACGCGGCCCATGGCGATGGCTTGATAGACCTTGGTCACGGCCTTCTCGTAGAACAGCGTGATGATGTTGCGTCCGGCCTCCGCGTTGCGCGCGAACAGCAGGCAGCCGGATGTATCGCGATCGAGGCGATGCACGGCGGCCAGCGCGGGTTCAGCCAGTTCCTTCCTCAGCAGTTCCTCCACGCTGGCGGGTCCGTTCGATAGAAGGCCGGCGGGCTTGTCCGCGACCAGGTAGTCCTGATCCTTGTAGAGGATGGGGATGCGGCGGGGCGCGGCCGGGGCGGCCTTGGGGGCTGCCGGAGCAGCAATGTGAACCTCCACGCGATCACCGCGTTCGAGCATGTGGCGGGCCATCCAGACGCGGGCGTTATTGACGAACACGATGCGCTGATCGATCAGGTTCTTGGCACGCTTGCGCGAGAGGCCGAGGGCTTCCGCGAGGAAGTCGAGGAGGAGCGTATTGTGTCGGACAATGAGCGCGCGTGATTGCATGGGAGGAAGGTATCGGTCTTGAGGGGTGAGCGCAAGCCGTAGTGAGCGATGGGGGGATTGGTTGCCAGCGGATGGACGCGGATTCAGAGGAGGATAAAGCGAGAGGAAGGCCAAGGGGGAGAGGGATTGGTTGCCCACAGATAAACACGGATATGGAAGGAGATACAGAGAATGGGGAGGGGGAGAGGAGGGATTCATTGCCAGCAGATAGACGCGGATTCGGAGGAAGATAGAGAGGAACGTTAAGAGGGAGGAGGGGGTAGGGAAGAGCGGACGGCTCGGAGAGCCGTCCCTACCAAAGACAAGAACGGAACGGCTCAGCCGGAGGCTTCGCCCTACCAAAGAAGGAAGATTCCATCGCGGTGTGAAGGGAAGACGCCGGGGGCAGAGCCCCGGCCTACACGGCGGTGAAGATGTGCGGGATGTAGGCCGCCCCTCCGTGGGCGGCGGACTGAGCTCGGAACCGGAAAAGACGAAGGGCGGTCTTTTCAGACCGCCCTTCGAAGAAGAGAACTATGTAACCGTCTTATTTCCGGCGACGATAGAGGCGGAGGGTCAACAGACCGATCAGCCCAAGGCCAACAATCGTCGGCTCAGGAATCGCAGAAGCCGTCAGCGTAGCCGAGACACCACCGTTCGGAATATTGTTGAAAACATCAGCCGTGCCGGGCGGCTCGGTGCCGGGATTCGACCAGAGAGCCGTGTTGCCGTAGAAGTTCGTTCCGCTGGTGGGGACAAGACCGCCAGCGTAGTCAAACGCGGGGGCCGTCCAGAAACGAACATAGTAAAGACCAGCGCTGTCTGCAGTAAACGTCGAGCCGCCCGTGTAGCGGCCAGCAGGGCCGGTGAAGAGCGTCCCGCCAACCCACGTAGTCGCCTGAACCTGATCGTCACCGGTGACGCCGGTGCCACTGAGAACAGCACCATTGATGGTGTTGTCCGTACCGGCCCAGATCAACTGGACAAAGCACCCAACCGAGGAATCACTTTGGCTTCCAACCAACGGGGTGCTTCCACCGTTGTAGTAGAGCCGGTTCGTCGACGTATTAAACCAATCAAAATCTGCATAGGCCGAGGCGGAGAGGAGAGCGATCAAACAGACAATGGCTACTTTCTTCACGACGGTGGTCCTTTCTCTTCTTTGGCTGCGCTTAGAGATTCGTTAAAAAATTCTGGTAGTTCTTTATCAAGCGGGCTGCAAACTGTCAACCCATTTTCCTGAAAATCATGGCAATGTGTAGGGCTTCTGCTCGACCCAGTTAAAGCCCGAGCCGCGATGCCGGTACCAGAAGCCCTGACCGGGCTGCAAATACACGTTCGTGGCAGGTTGAAGAGCTTGGGTGAACCACTTGCCGTCGTACTGGGGATCGCCGATGCCGCCAGCGATGAAGTAGTTGATATACTGCTGATTTGCATAATCCCACAGGAGAATGTTGTCCGAAGTGTTGAAACCGTCCGATCCAACGGCACCATTCGAAAAGGTCGTGTTATTGAGGAGAATCGCGGTGCTGTAGGGATAGGAAATAAGCTGCAGCCCAGGATAAATGTGATTGGTGACGGCGGCAACGCTTACCACGTCACCTGCGACAACGACGGTCTGCGTGGACGACTGACGATTGCGGATCCAGAAGCCACGACCGGGGGGAATCATGGCGTTGGTTGCCGGCTGGAGGGCCTGATCGAACCACTTGCCGTCGTACTGGGGATCACCGATGCCACCAGCGATGAAGTAGTTTTCATACTGTTGGTTCGTCGGATTGAACATGATGACGTTGTCGGAGGTGTTGTAGCCGTCTGACCCCGTTAATTGCGCCCCCACCACAGTGTCCAACTTGTCATCGGCCGCTTCAAATGGTGTGGATGATATCTGAAGCTTGGCCGCCGGTGCGGCGACCTTCTGGAAGCCGACGACGTTGAGGGAGTAAACCTCGCCCGTCTGCGCTTGGGCGACGGAGGCGAGAATGCATCCACAAACGATTACTGAGAGCGTGACCAATAAGGCTTTTTGCAGCGACGTCATGATGCACCACCTTTTGTGAGAACTTACACAGAACAACGCGTTTACCATGAAGAGGACACCCTTGAAACTTCGTTACGTGTATTTACGTATAAGGATACATAAAACCCGTATTCTGTAAAGAGCTTTTTGAGGAAGTTTTTTGGGTTGGGCACGGTCCCGGCGGAGATAACGCAAAGGCGCAAAGAGGGGCAAAGGGGGGAGGAAGCAAGGAGCAACGAGTGAAAGAGGCGGAGGGGGAATGACCAAGCACCAATGACCAATGGGGGAAAGGAGCAAAGGGGCAGAGGCACAGAGGGGGAAAGAGGCAAGAGGGGAAGAAGAGGCGGAGGGGAGTGGAAAGTGGGTTGGCTAAGATTTGCTATGGCAATCGGGTGGGATATTGGTACTCTGGCACGCCGCTACTGCGCTTTGACGCCTCTGTTTTTTGGAGAATGTGAATATGGAGACTACGACCGAGCAAAAGACTGGCCTGCCTGCCGACCCCGCCCGGCGCGAAGAATGGTTTCTCGCGCAACTTGATAAGCCCGAACTTCCCGTGACCTCTTTTCTTCAAGCATTTTCCCTGCTTCGGCGGGAGGGTGAGTCTGAGTTGGCGGAGTCGTGGGCGGATATGTTGCAGGATGCGCTGACGGAGCGCGCGCGGGCAATGGATGCGCTGACAGTGTTGGCAGAGATGTCGGTCTGGCGTGCACCGTCGCCGGAGTGGACGGCGAAGTGTCGCGATGCAGCGGTGAAGATTCTCGAGAAGGACCAGGAGCGGCGGTCGTTCCCGCAGCATGTCGGTTTTGATCGCGGCGTGGCTGCGCCGGAAGCGGTGAGGCGGTTGCTGTTGCTGCTGACGTTGAAGTCGGGGACGCTGTGTCTCGACAAGACGTGGGGCTTTGGCGTGGTGAGGAAGGTCGACGCGTTTTATGGCCGGGTCGAGATTGATTTTGAGAAGAAGAGCGAACATCGGATGACGATGGCCTACGCGGCGGAGACGCTGCAGTTGCTGGAGGAGAGTCACCTGCTGGCGCAGCTTCATCGCGAGCCGGAGAAGATGCGGCAACTCGTCGTTGAGGATCCTGCGGAAGTGGTGCGCATTGCGTTGCGCAGTTACGGGCCGTTGACGGTGGCGCAACTCCAGGAGGTGTTGATTCCGAGGCTGATGGCGGAAGCGGACTGGAAAGGCTTCTGGGATTCGGCGCGGCGCGGCCTGAAGAAGGACGGGCTGGTGGAGATTCCGACGCGGCGTACGAATCCGCTGCGGATTCTGGACCGCGTGAAGGCGTATGACGACGTGTGGGTGCAGGCTCTTGCGCCCGAGCGCGACATGGAAACGATCCTGAAGCGCGTGGAAGAGTTCATCGACAACCGGTCCGAGCCGCTGGGTGCAGGGGCCATGGAGACGTTGGGCGAGCGCCTGGCGTTTGTGGTGAAGGGCGCGCGGGGCGACCGGGCCGATTTCGTGGTGCGGGCGGCGATGGCTGCGGCGAAGCTGGGTATTCCCGCGACGCAGGTGGATGTGCCGATGCACGCGCAGGCCTTCCGCCAGCCGGGGATGTTTCTCGATGTGGCATCGAACCTGCCGGCGCGGATGATTCGGCCCTTCATCGATTTCCTGGCGGCACACGATGGCGACGCGACGTCGCAGCTTCTGCTGGACCTGTTGATGCAGCTCAACCTGACGACGCTGAATGAGGCGATGGATTTTCTTGCGCTGCGGGGGATGGAGGATCGCTGCGCGATGATCTTCCGCGATGCGTTTGCCGGACTATGCGCGAACATCGAGATGTTGTACTGGATCACACGGAACATGGATCGGCTGGACAAGTGGTCGTTGGGCACGCGGCCGTTCCTGGGGCAGTTGATCCTCTCGGAGCTGAGCAAGACGTATAACGGTGATCGTCTGAAGACGCGCAACCAGCTTCGTGATCGCTTTGGACAGATCGAATGGCTGGGCGCGATCCTGGACGAGATGACCACCCCGCAGCGGCAGGAGATGATCCTGCGCATCCGCGAGTGCGCGGCGTGGCCGCAGCTTGACCGGCAGTCGATCGTGGGGCAGATCGTGAAGCGGTACCCCGGGCTGGAAGAGGTGCTGGTCGAGAAGACGGAGGCGCCCAGTGCTGTACGCGGGCCGCTGACCTCGCAGCGCAGCTACCGCGAGCGGCAGGCGCAGCTCGAGAAGCTGATCACGGTCGATATTCCGCAGAACAGCAAGGAAATCGCGATTGCCCGGAGCTACGGCGATCTGAGCGAGAACCATGAATTCAAGGCTGCGAAGGAAGCGCAGGGCATACTTCTGCGGCGTCGCGGTGACCTGGAAGACATGCTGCGTCGCGTGACGCCTTCGGACTTCAAGGAGTTGCCGACCGACAAGGCGGGGTTGGCAACGAGCGTGAAGTTGCGCTATGCCGATGGCCGGGTGGAGACCTATCACATCCTCGGCGAATGGGACCAGGATTCGGCGCTTGGGATCATCTCGAGCGAGACCCGCATGGCGCAGGCGCTGGCGGGGCATGTGGCGGGCGATGAAGTCGCGGTGCCGACGGAAGCCGGCGATGTGAAGTGCCGGCTGGAAGAAGTTGGCCCGCTTCCCGCGGAGATCCAGGCGTGGGTGGTTGGGGAGTAGCTGGGAAAACGGAAGACGGAAGGCCCTCATCCCATGAAACACATTCTCAAGCAGTTCATGCAGCGCGAGGCGAACCCGTTCATCCAGTTCATCAAGTACGCCATCTCGGGAGGGATCGCGACGGTGGTGGACGTGGTGGTGTTCTACATCCTGGCGTGGAAGGTGATTCCGGCGCTGGGGCAGTCGGACCCGATCGTGCAGTTGTTGGGGCTGCAGGTTGGAGCGATCAGCGAGACCTTGCGTTCCGTACACTACATTGTCGACAAGGCCATCACGTTCCTCTTCTCGAACTTCACGGCCTATATCTTCAACATTCTGTGGGTGTTCCATCCCGGGCGCCACAGCCGCTTGAAGGAATTGGGTCTGTTCTATCTCGTATCGATCATCAGCTTTGCGCTGGGGACTTTCCTGGGCTGGGTGATGATCCGCTGGTTTGGTTTCAGCACGACGGTGGCTTACCTGGCCAACATGATCGCCTCGCTGATGATCAACTTCGTCTGCCGCAAGTACATCATCTTCAAAGGATGATGGGGGGGCAGGGACGAGCGGCTCGCTCGTCCGGAAGAGCGGACGGGCCAGCGGCCCGTCCCTACTCAGGATGGGAGACTCAGACGGTCTGTCCTTACCTCTTCTTCGGTATACCAATGGTGGGTGAAATTTTCACCGCGCCGCCACCGCTCAGCAGCACGATGGTTCCGGGTTCGCTGAGCGAGACTTCGATTGACCTGCCTGCGTGGTACTGCACATCCTTTGCATCGCCGAGCACTGCGCCCTGAAACGCATCGCTCATGAGGATCATGGACGGAACGTTGGTGGCAAGTCCTTTGCTGTACCAGCGATTGCTGCTCGACGTGGTATCGACACCGTACACGCGCCCCCCAATGATGTCATAACCCCAGTAGAAATAAGTGATATTGGTGGCCTGCGCGGTGGTCTGACCTGATTCCTTCAACTGCCGCTTGCAGTACAAGACGGGGGAGTTGGTGGGGAGGTATTCAAAAACCGCGGTGCGGAAGGCGGTACGCGTGCCGGAGTAGGCGGCAGGCTCCACGGCGCTGTCGGCGACGGGGAAATAGCCGCCGCCGAGCGAGGTGGCGTGCTGATACAGGGCCGTGCCGATCTGGCGCAGGTTGCTGGAGCATTCGGCGTCAAAGGCCCGGATTCGGGCCGTGGTCAGCACGGGAAAGAGAAAAGAGGCCAGAATAGCGATGATGGCGATGACAAGGAGTAGCTCAATCAACGTAAACGCGCGTTTGCTCATGGGGTACCTCTGATGGTTCAGCAGGGCGGATTGTGTGTTGCCGCGCGTGCCGATGCAAGGATTCTTCTTGCCTGAAAAGGAGGGTTTGGGGCCTTGTCTGAAAAAACTCGACAGGATGCATCTTCGACGCTAGTTGTAATCCCCTTAAAACGCTTTACTAGGAGCTGCTTGCGATGAGTTTTCCCCGGCAATCTGGTGTCTTGCTTCATCCGACGTCGCTTCCCGGTCCTTACGGCATCGGAGAAATCGGCCCGCATGCGAAGGCGTTTGCGGATGTGCTGCACGGCGCGAAACAACATCTTTGGCAGGTCTTGCCGATGGGGCCGACGGGATATGGCGATTCGCCGTATCAATCGCTTTCCACCTTTGCTGGCAACCCGCTCGTGATCAGTTTCGACCTTCTCGTCGAGGAGGGGTTGCTGCCGAAGTCGCGCCTGGCGAGGTTTCCGAAGTTCCCGGAGGATACGGTTGATTTCGGGCCGGTGATCATCGCGCGCATGGCGGTGCTGCATTCCGTCTGCCGGAATTTCAATCGGCGTGCCTCGCCGAAAATGAAGAAAGCCTTTGAAGTGTTCTGCGAGAAGAATGCCGATTGGCTGGATGATTTCGCAATCTTCTTTGCGCTGAAGGATGCGCACGGCGGTGTACCGTGGACGCAGTGGGAGAAGGAGCTTGCCCAGCGCGAGCCTTCGGCGATGCGCGCGGCGCAGCGGAAGTTCAAGACGGCGATTCGCGATGTGAAGATCCGGCAGTTTCTCTTCTTCGAGCAGTGGCACCAGTTGGTCGGCTATTGTCATCGCCGCCAGATTTCCATTGTCGGCGATATCCCGATCTTCGTTGCGCACGACAGTGCCGATGTCTGGGCGCATCCGGAATTGTTCTACCTCGACGAGCGCGGGTTCCCGACGATCGTGGCGGGCGTGCCGCCGGACTACTTCAGCGCGACCGGGCAGTTGTGGGGCAATCCGCTGTATCGATGGGACGTGCATCGTGCCACGGGTTACGAGTGGTGGGTGCGGCGGATGAAGAAGATTTTCGAGATGGTGGATATCGTCCGCATCGATCACTTCCGCGGGTTTGAGGCCTACTGGGAAATCGGGGCGTCGGAGACGACGGCGATCAACGGTCACTGGGTCAAGGGGCCGAACTCCGATCTGTTTGACGTGTTGAACAAGCGGTTGGGCCGGCTTCCGATCATCGCCGAAGATCTCGGTGTCATCACGCCGGAGGTGGAGCGGCTGAGAGATCACTTCCAGTTCCCCGGCATGCGCATTCTCCAGTTTGCCTTTGGCAACGACGACAAGGCGGCGGAGTACCGGCCGGACAGCTATCCGCCGAACTGCGTGGTCTACACCGGCACACACGACAACGACACGACCGTGGGTTGGTTCCGCAGCGAGCCGGGCAAGAACAGCACGCGCTCGCACGAGGACATCGAGAAGGAGCGCCGTATGATTCTCGATTACCTCAAGACCGACGGCAGCCAGATCGAGTGGGATCTCATCTCGCTCGCGTTCCGCTCCAACGCGAACACCGCCGTGGTTCCGCTGCAGGACATCATGGGCCTTGGCTCGTCGGCGCGCATGAACGTTCCGGGCGTTACCGGCGGCAACTGGCGCTGGCGATTCACATGGGACATGCTGACGGACGCGATGAAGAACCGTCTCCGCGAGCTGACGGAATACAGCCATCGGGCGTGATCCTTTGCCGGCCGGATTGCAAGTGCCGGCGCCTCATGGCATGCTTCGGGCAGCATGTTTCAGCAAGTGCCACGAGGCAGAGAGCGTCTTTCCTGGCTGCTGGCAGCGGCTTGGACGCTGATCATCTACGCGACGATTCCGCTGGCGCGAACGATCCAGGAATACGTGTCGGCGCACTGGGGCCGTCTGCTCTTCCGCGACGTGGTCTTCTCCTTTGTCGTGCTGGCCGCGGGCGGTGGCGCGCTGGTCGTGGTGCGGTCTGTGAGATCCCGTTCGTGGTCGCAGTACGTATGGCTTGCGGCGGTTGCCGCGGGTTACGTGTTCGGCACGCTGCAACTTTGGGGATCGCCGGAGGAGGCCCTCCATTTCATCGAATACGGGGTCCTCGCGCTGCTGCTCTTTCACGCTTTCTCGTATCGAATGCGCGACCCGCTGATCTATGTCGCGGCTGCGCTGGCGGGGGCGATCCTCGGCTCGTTCGATGAAATCATCCAGTGGCTGACGCCGCGCAGGTTTTTCGACTTTCGGGACATCGGGCTGAACACCACTGCGGGCGTGCTGATGGTGGTGGGGATCAGCCGGGGTCTGCGACCGCCGTTTATCTGCGGGCCTGTGCCTGCGCGATCGGTGCGACTGGTGTGCGGCATCGCCGCGGTGCAAGTCGCGGTGCTGGTTGCCTGCCTTATGAATACGCCGCGCGCGGTGGAGCGGTATGCGAGCCGGCTGCCGCGACTGGAGTATCTGCGTCAGAAGCCGAACGTGATGAGCGAGTACGGCTATCGCCACGTCGATCCCGATATCGGTGTGTTCTATTCGCGGTTCAATCTCGCGGACCTGGAGTGGATGGACAAGGTTCGCGCGAAGGATGCCGCAGCCATCCTGGACCGCTATCGCAATCCCAAGAAGTACGAGGCGTTCTTGAAGCGGTACACGCCGGCGAGCGATCCTTTTGTTCACGAGGCGCGCGTGCATCTCTTTCGGCGCGATCACTACATGGCCGTGGCGTGGAAGTACAAGGCCGATGAGCAGGTCTATCGTTATCATCTGACCGTGGCCCTGCGCGAGAACCAGATCATGGAGAAGTATTTCGGGCGCACACTGCGAAAGTCAAAATATGTGCTCGGCGATGAGAGCGTGAAGGAATTGAAGCGAAATCTGTTGCCGGATCATGCGTACGAGAGCGGCGTGAGCGCGGGCCTGATCACGCGTTTCAATCGGAAAGAGGCGGCGGCCGGTGGATTTGTCTTGTTCGTTGTGCTGGGGTGGACCGCCGTCTATCATGGCCGGTGGCGGCCTGTGAATGCCGGAGGGGACAAGCATGCGGATGCGTGAATGGCTGGTGGCCTTGATGCTGGTGGGTGGTGCCGCATCGTGGGCGCAGGATGGCGAGGGCGTGTTCCGCATCGTGTTCTTCACGGATGTCCACGGTCGCACCGAATGGGGTGTCCCCGAGGCTTTGAGCAACGCTGCCGCAGCGATCGCGCGCGAGAAGCCGGACTTGGTGATCGGCGGCGGTGACTACATCACCGACGGGTTCCAATCGGCCGCTGCGACGGTGGAGCCGCGCTGGAAAGTGGTGACGGATTTCCTTGATGAGCTGCCCCGACCGCTGGAACTGGCGATCGGCAATCATGACTTGGTGGCGGCGAATCCGGAAGATGGCACGCCTGCAGCCGAAGACCCGCGCGCCATCTTTCGCGAAAAGATGGGAGTTCAGAACACCTACCGGTCGTTTGATGCGGGTGGCTATCACTTCATCCTGCTGGATCCTGTCGATGTGACGCGCGACGAGCTGCAGTATCGCGGATTCATTTCGCCGGAGCAGATGACTTGGCTGAAGGAGGACCTTGCCCGGACCCGCATGACCATGCCGGTGGTGTTGGTTACGCACATGCCGTTGGTGACGACGTTCTACCAGAGGACTCAGGGCGGTACGGCGGCGGCCCCGCAGAACCGGGTGGTTGTGAACAGCAAGGACGTGCTGGATCTCGTGGCCGGGCACAAGCTTGTCCTTGTGCTGCAAGGCCACCTTCATGTGAAGGAGTTCACCCAGTCGCGCGATACGACCTTCCTGACCGGAGGCGCGATTTGCGGGCAGTGGTGGCGCGGTCCGTGGCAGGGGACGGAGGAGGGGTTCATGGTGGTGGAACTGCGCGGTGGCGCGGTGCAGTGGCGATACGTGGACTACGGGTGGGATGCACGCCGGCCGGAGAACGAGTGATGGTGAAGGTGTTTTCCAAAGGCCGTCTCCTCGCGGCCGTCATGATCGCGCTGTCGGTGTTCCATGCGGTTGTGGTGTGGCTGAGTTCGTACTCCAGGGGGGACTGCGACGACAAGGCGGTGCACTACTATTCCTCTTCCTATGTGCTGGCGGCGGCGCCGGCGCGCGCCGCGGTGTTGGATACACTTCCCGCGTGGCTGGAAAAACTGCCGGCCAGCCGGAAGAAGGTCCGGCTGGAGAATCGCATCCTCAGCGCGTGGAATTATCCGGCGGCGGACGTGGCGATCGGGATGATGAGGGCGATGACCGGCGGGCGGTTCACACGGGCGGTGAAGCTGGCGATGCTGTTGCTTTTCTGCGCGGCGTTGATCTGGCTTGTCATCGCGGCCGGCGTATTGGATCGCGGTCGCCTGCTCGTCGCTGCGGTACTGTTGATCGGTGCGTCGAGTGTCTTGATCATTCCTCCATGGCTGTCGTTGCCGCGGTTCAACATGAATCCTTTCACGGCCTATGTGCCGCGCGGCTCGGCCTGTTTCCTGGTGCTGGGAGTGATGTTGGCGGCGGCGGCACGGCGGCCGTGGCTGGTATGTGCCAGTGCGTTGCTGGTGGCCGCATGGCATACCGCATTCGCGTTGCTGGTGCTGCCAATGGTGGCTATCGGTGTGCTTTTCGGCGGGCTTCAGACCCGGACGGAGACGCTGCCGACATTCAAACTGCTGGGTTGGTTGTTGCCGGGGCTGGCGCTCGCGGCAGGCGTTGCGATGCTGGGGTGGGGGGTGACGATGGGTGGTGCGGGGAGGGTTCCGGTCTCGATGACATCGGCGGTGCTGGCATCGTGCGGGTGGTCGGTTCTCCTGCTCGCGGCGGTGATTGCCGTGTGGCTGTGGTCGGGGTGGTCGGGTCCGCTGGGCGTGGCGTACGACCGGCTCCTGCTTTCTGTCCTCGGGTTCCTCCTATGCATCAAGTTGTTCCTGCTGACGCACGGTGTGATGCAGGTGCTGACAGGCACGGGAGACATCGGCGGGGTGTACCTGGCATCGCAGATTCCCATGAGGCTTGGGGGCGTGGACTACCTGCATGGCATACTGCTGGTGGTGTTGGCGGCATGGATGTTGGCGGCGCGTGTGGCGATGAGGTGGCCGCGTGCACGGCGGCTCATGATCGCGGCAGCCGTCGTGCTGCTGGTCTTGGCCGCATGGGTGCGCAGGGATGCGTACGCGTGTCTCGTTCCCGGTCACGGGACCATTTGGAACGAGATATGCGACGTGCAGCCGCGGGATGATGTGACAGCGGAGACTCTTCCGACGCTGGACCCGGCGGATGAGCCGGCCTTCTTCAGGGATATCGGCGAGTTCCTGTTCCGCAGTCGTTGAGGCCGTTCAGGTCGGATAGAGTACGACGTAGAACATGATCGCGAAGAACTGGCACAGACTGCCCGCCAGGACAAAGAGATGCCAGATGGCGTGGTGGAAGGGCAGCCGTTTCCAGAGATAGAACACGATGCCGAAGGTGTAGGCCAATCCGCCGGCCAGCAGCCAGGCGATGCCGCCGGGCGGCATGTGTTGCGTCAGTGGCCGGATGGCGATCACGACCATCCAGCCCATGCCGGCGTAGACCAGCGTGGAGATGATCCGGAATCGGCCGGTGAAGAAGACGGTGAGGGTGATGCCGACCAGTGCGAGCACCCAGACCACCCCGAAGAGGCTCCAGCCCCACGTGCCGCGCAGGGTCACCAGCGTGAAGGGCGTATAGCTGCCCGCGATCAGGAGGTAGATCGATGCATGGTCGACGGCGCGAAGCACCTTCTTGATGCGCGGGGAGCGGAAAGCGTGGTACAGCGTGGACGATGCATAGAGCAGGACCAGGGTGGTACCGTAGATGCTGCAACTGACAATGTGCCACACTGTGGCGCGTAATGAGGCGAAGACCACCAATATTGAGAGGCCGGCGATGCTCAGGAGCGTGCCGACCCCGTGGATGATGCTGTTGGCGAGGTCATGGCCGCGCGAGTATTCCGGTGTGGGCGTGTTCAAGATCAAAGCCTCCCCGTGCATGACTTTGCCCGAGCCCGTGCACGAACAAAAGAGGCAAATCAGCGCTTCGCAGGTGGTTCAATCTGTTGCATCCAGTGATGCGGCCGCATCACTGGATGCAACAAATCGAGGATGCCGGAGGATGGCGGGGTGCGTGCTGCCGGGGCCAGCTGCAAGTTGATGTTGCCAGCACGGACCGGATTCTGCCAGCATCGCACCGGTGTTGAGATCGGGTGGGGTCGGCGGGTCGTGAAAGACAGATGTTCTCGATGTGAATAAAACCAACCAGGAAGCGTCTACTCCAGTGGGCGGTGAGGCGATGGACCGCCAAGCCGTCCGGCGGTGCGTGGAGCGGGCCAAGGGTGGAGACGAAGACGCTTTTGGGGAGTTGGTAAAGATGTACTACCAGCGGATCTATGGCCTCTTGTACGGCATCGTGGGTAATGCCGACGATGCGAAGGAGATCGCGCAGCAGGCCTGGGTCAAGGCATGGAGCAAGCTTCACACCTTCAAGCAGGATGCCGAATTCTTCACGTGGGTCTATCGCATTGCCTCGAACGCGGGGCTGGATTTTCTGCGTCACCGCGCGCGGCGTCGGGAGCAGTCCTTTCCCGAGGGCGGGGATGGGTTCGGCAACGCGCAGCCGGATCTGGCGGCGAGTGAGCGGGTCAGGCCTGACCGAGAAGCGGAGCGGGCGGAGATCGGCCGGCTCTTTCATGAGGCGCTGGAGGAACTGACGCCCGAGCATCGCATGGTGCTGACGCTGCGGGAGGTGGACGGGTTGCCCTATGACGAGATTGCGCGGGTGATGGGGTGCCGCAAGGGCACGGTGATGTCCCGGTTGTTTTATGCGCGTCAGAAGATCCAGGAGCGGCTGGAGGGATTACGATGAACTGCAAGACGGCGCGAAAATGGATCAGTGCGGCGATGGACGGCGAGCTTTCGCTTCGGCACAAGGCGCGTCTGCAGGAACACCTGCAGGGATGCGATGAGTGCCGCCGGGTGCAAGAAGCGTGGAGCGGGTATGGCGCGCAGTTGAAGGCCGGGCTGGCCTCGTCGCCGTCACCGGAGCAGGCCTGGGTGGATATCCGGCGGGCGATTCGTGTGTCGCGGCCGGAGCCCGTTGGCGAGGGATTTCCGGTCTTGTGGGGTCGCCTGCGATGGGCGGGCGTTGCTGCGGCACTGCTGCTGATGGTTTCGGTGCTGCTGGTTCTGCGCAGGCCGATGGCCCCGACAGTCGCAGCGCTGGCGCCGCGCACGGAGGTGGAGTCGGTGGAAACCAGTTTGCCCGGGGCGATGATGATGGTATACGAGGATCAGGAATCCGGGATGACGATGATCTGGGTCGTCGAAGCCAACGGCAAGGAGCAGGGACATGCCGGTTCATAATCCAGTGAGAACAGGTTGGCTGGCCATGGTGTTGCTGGCCGTGTGCATGATGCTTCCCTCGGTCGCGGCCGCGAGGCCGGTGACGATCAAGGCGATGATGATTCTCGCCTCGAACGAATCTTCCGCACAGGACCCGCGGCTATCCTTCATTGAATTCAAACTGCGGCGCGTGACGGGGTTCGAGTACTTCCGTCACTACGGTGAGGGTTCGGCCGTGCTCAATGTGCCCGGCAACACGGAGATCGATCTGGGTCACGGCTTTCGGCTGGCGATCACCGCGTTGAAGGCCGAGGGCGGCAGGCTCAAAGCGCATGTGAGTTGGCTGCGAGAGGGGACGGTGTTGCTCAACACCGTGGTCAGTGCGGAACGGGGTACTCCCTTCGCCCTCGGCGGAATCGCCCACGAGGGCGGCACGCTGATCGTCACGTTGACGGCCGAGTAGCTGCCGGTCCTTCCCTTGCAGAAACAGCCCTGTTTGCAGGCGTCTCCTTCCCGTTGAATAAAGTCCTTCCTCCAGCGTCTTACTCCATGGATCGGAGAAGAAAGAGAGGAGGACGTCATGAAGACGACCTATGGAATACTAGCAGTGGCAGTAGTGGCGGGGATGTTGTTGCAGCCGGTTCCGGCGAAGGCGTTGAGCCGTGAGGGAGCGGCGGCGCTGGGGTTCGTGGGCGGGCTGATCCTGGCTGGGGCGGCATGTGATTCGCGGCCGGTGGTGCATCACGAGCAGGTGATCGTGAATTCGCCGTCCACGTATGACTGCCGGCCGATGCCCATGCCGATGCCGGAGATGGCGGGGCATTGGGAGAGTGTACCGCAGCAGTGCTGGGTGCCGGGTTGCTGGATGTGGGTGTCCGGTCCGGGCGGCTATCCGCAGCAGGTCTGGCAGCCGGGCTATTACCAGACGACGTACGTACAGGTCTGGGTGTCCGGATGCTACAAACCGCGGCGCGTGTGCCGGCGGTAGTCGGCAGATTGAAAATGGGTATGGGCTATTTCCGCCAGATGCTTGGAAGGAAGAGGACGAGGACGGTGTAGAGTTCAAGGCGCCCGAGCAGCATGCAGAAAGCGAGGATGGCCTTCCCGGCGGCGGGGATGCTCGAATAGGTCACCATCGGCCCGACGACTCCAAATCCCGGGCCGATGTTGCCTAATGTGGCGGCGACGGATGAAGCGGCGGTTTGGAAGTCGGGCGTGAAGAAGCACATCGTCGTGGTGGCGGAGATGAAGACGAAGATGAAGATGACGAAAAACGCAGTGATGTTGGAAACGATGTCCTGCTCCAGAAGTTGCTGACCGAGTTTCACCCGCAGCACGGCCATCGGTTGCATGAAGAGACGTATTTCCCTCACGATGGCTTTGAACACGACGTGAATGCGGACGATCTTGATTCCGCCGCCGGTAGACCCGGAACACCCGCCCACGAACATCAGCAGGATCAGCACGAATTTTGAAACGGCCGGCCACTGGTCGAAGTCGGCGGTGACGAATCCCGTGGTGGTCATGATTGAGGTGGTCTGGAAGAAGCCGATCCGCAACGCGTGCCGAAGGCTGGCGCATCCGGTGGAGCAGAGATTAAGCGAGATGAACAAAGCGCTGCCGGCCCAGATGAGGATGTAGGTGCGGAATTCCGGATCGTGGAAGTACGAGCCGATGTCGCCCCGGAGGGCGCGGTAGTGGAGCGCGAAATTCACACCGGCGAGAACCATGAAGACCACGATGACGGCTTCGATATAGGGGCTGTTATAGGCGGCGATGCTGGCCGTGCGGGTCGAGAAGCCTCCGGTGGCCATGGTGGCGAAGGCATGGCAGGTGGCATCAAACCAGGGCATCTTCCCGACGCGGAGCAGCAGGATTTCGAGGATGGTGAGCAGGACATAGACGCCCCAGAGGAGTTTGGCCGTGTTGGCGATGCGTGGGGTTAGCCGGTCCTTGGAGGGGCCGGGCATCTCCGCGCGGAAGATTTGCATACCGCCGACGCCGAGGAAGGGAAGGATGGCGATGCAGAGTACGAGTACGCCCATGCCGCCGAAGAAGTGCGTGGTGGCCCGCCAGAAGAGGATACCACGAGGGACGCCTTCGAGGGCGTTGATGACGGACGCGCCCGTCGTGGTGAAGCCGGACATTGTTTCAAAAAATGCGGAGATGGGGCTGGGGATGACCCCGGAGAGCACGAAGGGAAGAGCGCCGAAAGCGGAGGCGGCCAGCCATCCCAAGGTTACGATGCCGAACCCGTCGCGGCGGGTGAGTTCCGTGTTGCCCCGTGTGAAGATCTTGAGCGCGAAGGCAGAGACGAGTGTGATCAGGCTCGAGTAACCAAGGCTGAGTTCAGCAAGAAGGGGATCGCCGTAATAGCGCGAGACGCCCCACGAGGACGCCAAGCCGCACCCGATGACCATCAGCATGTGCGAGATCAGATGTAAGACGATGCGAAGATTCATCCCGCTATTTCTTCCAGAAGCTGGGGAAGAATAGCGCGAGAAGCGTGTAGAACTCAAGACGCCCGAGCAACATACAGAGCATGAGGACGATCTTGCCGGCCGCGGGAATGGTCGCGTAGTTCATCGTTGGGCCCACCAACCCGAGACCGGGGCCGACGCCACCCATGGTCGCAATGACGGCAGAGATGGCCGAAAGCATATCCTTGGTGAAGGCGGTCATGATGACCGAAGCGATGGCCAAGGCGATGACGTACAGAATGATAAAGCCAAGGATATTGGAGATGATGTCCTCATCCACAGGTTCCCGGTTCATCTTTATCTGCACGACGGCCTGCGGGTACATGAACAACTTCACACGGCGGGCGATCTTCTTCACAGCCACGTCGACACGCAGGTGTTTGATGCCGCCGGCGGTGGAACCGACACATCCGCCGATGACCATGACCAGCAGCAAGACGATTCTCGACGTGGCCGGCCATTGATCGAAGTTGGCGGTGGAGAATCCGGTGGTGGTCATCAGCGACGTGACGGAGAACACGCTGTTGCGCAAGGCCGCTCCGGCCGACGCGTAGGTGGTGTGCCAGGTGTTCAGTGTGACGATGGTGCACGCAATGATCCAGAGACCCGCAAAGAAACGAAATTCGGAGTCCCTTGCATAGCCTCGCAGGTCGCCCCGCAGCGCGGCGTAGTGGAGTGCGAAGTTGGTTGCGCCCAACAGCATGAACGCCACCGTGACACACTCGATGTACAGGCTGTGGTAGGCGGCGATGCTCGCGGTGCGAGTGGAAAAACCGCCCGTGGCTATCGTGGCGAACGAGTGGCAGACGGCATCGAACCAACCCATGCGTCCGACCCTCAACATGAGGATCTCAAGGACGCAGAGCAGGACGTAGACGCCCCAGAGGAGCTTGGCCGTGTTGGCGATGCGAGGGGTCAGCCGGTCCTTGGAGGGGCCTGCCACCTCGGCGCGGTAAAGCTGCATGCCGCCGACGCCCAAGAAAGGCAACACGGCGACGCACAGGACGAGGACGCCCATGCCGCCGAGAAAGTGCGTGGTGGCACGCCACAGGAGGATGCCCTTGGGGACGGGCTCGACAACGGCGATGACGGATGCCCCGGTCGTGGTGAATCCCGATACCGTTTCGAAGAGCGCTGAGACAAAGCCGGGGATGACGCCAGACAAGAGGTAAGGGAGGGATCCAAAAAGCGCCACGGCGAGCCAACCGATGGTGCCTACGCCGATGCCGTCGCGCCACGAAAGCTCATGCTCTCCACGTGTTGCCAACCACGCGGCCAGACCCGAGATGAGGGTGGCCGCAGCCGATACCATCAGCCCAAACCGGGCAGGCGCCGGATCGTGAAAATAGACCGCGGCGGCGAAACAGACCCCCATGGCCACCCCGACGACCACGAGGAGAAACGAAATGATATGGATGACAGCACGGGCATTCATCGCGTTTGGGCAACGAGCGCTATTTCTTGAACAGGGCCTCTATCTTGGCCACGGCCTCGGGAAGGGCGAAGATGACGAGACGATCGCCCTCTGCCAGGACCAAGTCGCCGATGGCAACGAGCACTTCGGTGCCGCGCCTGGCACCGGCAATGGTGACGCCGTCGGGAATCTTTATGTCCTTGATGGCCTTGCCGGCCCACTTGCCCTTCGGCGGGATGACGACATCGAGGAGTTCCCCGGGGAGCTTGTGGAACAGGGCGGCAGCTTTGACATACTTGCCGCGCACGAAGTGAAGGATGGCATTGATCATCGAGAGAGGCGGACTGACAGCACGATCCAGCAGGCTCAGACTGTCGATGACGGGCACGTAGTCCGGCCGGGTGACTTGGGCGAGCGTGAATCGCGCGCCGCACTTGGCGGCCAGCAGGCAGCCGATGATGTTGTTCTCGTCGATGCCGGTGGCGGCCACGAAGGCGGTGCCGGCGACAATGCCCGCATTCTTGAGCGTATCCTCGTCCATTGCGTCGCCCTTGATCACCAAGGTGCGGTCGAGGACGCCGGAGCAGTGATTGGCGCGCGCGTCATCCCGTTCGATCAGGACGATCTGCATGCCGGTGGATTCCAGCATGCGGGCGAGTTGCAGGCCGAGATCTCCACCGCCCGCTATGATCACCTTTTCAAAGGAGGTGCGTTCGGGCCAAGCCCATGTCATGAAGAGGGAAATGTCATTCGGCCGGCCGACGAAATAGACATCGTCGCCGACCATGAACTGCGTATCGCCGCGCGGTACCATCATGTCATCGCCGCGTTTGAGGGCAACGAACCTGATGGATTTCAGCAATTCCGGTTGCGGGAACGACTTCAGAGGTTGGCGGAGCAGGGGGCTGTCCATATGGACACGTATGCCGACGGCCAGGACTTCGCCCTCGAAGAGGTCGACGACTTCGAGTGTGCCCGGCATACGGAGAATATTGAACAGTTCGTGGGCACACTCCTCTTTTTGGCTGACCACGAGATCAATGCCGAGTTTGGAGGGCGAGAACTGTTCGGGCGGGTGGATGTAGTCGAGATTCGAGACACGGGCGACCTTGTGGGGGACCCCGGCCGCGTGGGCCAGCATGCAGGCGAGCATGTTCACTTCGTCGCTGTCGGTGACGGCCACGAGCAAGTCCGTCTTGCGAATCTGGGCGGTGTCGAGGACCTTGGGGCTCGAACCCTCACCTTGAATGGTCAGGATATCGAGCTGTGCCTGCGCCTCGGCCAGCGCCTCTTCCTGGCGATCGATCAGCACGACGTCGTGTTTCTCGGCGCAGAGTTTCTCCGCCAGATTCTGACCTGCCGTGCCAGAGCCTATGATAAGTACTCGCATGATCCTGACCGACTCCTCTCCTCACGAAACTGAACTGTAGATGCTCCCAAGGAACCTCGCCATAGTCAACCCGTCATCGAAATGCATAACCCGTTTATATACAACAATATACACATGAAAGACAGAGCGTTGGCTCTTGGACTCGTCCAGAAACGGTCTGGGAAGCCGGAACGCAATGTAGGGGAAACGGGCCTTTTTCCGCAAGGAAAAGCCGGAGGAGCGAATCGAGAGGGTGCGAAAAGGTGCTGGAAAGGTGGGGTTTCCATTTCTACAATGCGCGGGTGTGCCCGGGGTGGGCTTCTTGGGGTGGAGTGGAATCTACAGAGGCAAAAACGATGATCAATCTTCCTGTGCCTGAATACGATGCCAAGTACGACCTGAACAAGGCGATGCAGCACCGCCGCTCGGTACGCGAATTCAAGGAAGACCCTCTGACCCTGGTTGAAGTGGGCCAGCTTCTCTGGGCGGCGCAGGGGGTGACCACGCTGGGGGGCTTCAGGACGGCGCCTTCCGCCGGGGCGCTTTATCCCATCGAATCCTATCTGGTTGTCGGGCAGGTGCAGGACCTGAACCCCGGCATTTACCGGTATGATTTTCGGAAACACATCCTGACACACATGGTGGACGGCGACCGCCGGAATGAGCTGGCGGCGGCAGCGCTGGATCAAACCTGGATGGCGGTGGCTCCGGCGATGTTGGCGTTTGCCGCCGTATACGAGCGTACCACGGAACGATATGGCGAGCGGGGCGTGCGTTACATCCACATGGAGATCGGTCACGCTGCGGAGAACGTGAGTCTTGAGGCCGTTGCGCTGAATCTTGGCACGGTGGTCGTTGCTGCCTTCTCCGACATGGATGTGAAGAAAGCCCTCGGGCTCCCCGCCGCCGAACATCCGCTGTGCCTCATGCCGGTTGGCAGGAAGAAATAGTCCGTCGCCCACATTTCAGCCTTTCATACCCAGGAGTTGCCATGCCCAGAAAAGTACGCCCATCGTCCGGTACCGCAGCGCGGCGTCGTCGCACGCCAAAAAAGTCGGTTGCTTCGAAGAAGAGGGTTGCAGAGCCTTTGGCGGCAGACGTGGTTCGCCCGGCCGAGAGCCCGCTCAAGATCCTTTTCGTCGCTTCCGAGTGCGCGCCTTTTGCGAAGGTGGGTGGACTTGGCGATGTTGTAGCGGCTTTGCCCAAGGCTTTGCGGCGCATGGGACACGATGCCCGGGTGCTTATTCCTCTCTACGCATCCATCAATCGCGCGCGTTTCGGGATCACCTACGAACGATCCGCATGTGCGCACATGGGCGGGGGCGAGGAGCAGTGGGTGGGTGTTCACAAGGCCCTGTTGGATAACGAAGTTCCCGTGTGGTTCGTCGACTGCGACCGATTCTTTGGCCGGCCGGGCATTTACGACGAGCCGTGGGGCGAGTACGGCGACAATGCATTCCGTTACGGGCTGCTCTCGAAAGCCGCGATCCAGATCTGCAAGGATACGAATTTCATTCCCGACGTCATGCACGTCCATGACTGGCCGACCGCGGTGTTGGCCGTCATGTTAAAAACGTGGGATCGCATCCTCTCGCCGTTGTCCGGCACGGCCAGCGTGTTGACGATTCACAACATCGGGTACAAGGGCATCTATCATCCCGGTGCGCTCCAGTATCTCGGCGTGGGTTGGGATACTTTCAATCCGCGAGCTCTCGAGGATCATGGCAAGATCAACCTGTTGAAGGGTGGCATCGCGTACGCCGATGCGATCACGGCGGTGTCGCCGACGTACGCCCGCGAAGTGCTGACCCCTTCGGGCGGCATGGGCATGGCTCCGTTCCTCAATGATCGCGGCGACGATTTCACGGGCATCCTCAACGGCTGCGACTATGAGCATTGGAATCCGGAAACGGACAAACTCATTCCTGCCCGCTTCACGCCGGATGACTTGTCCGGCAAGGCCATCTGCAAGACCGAACTTCAACGCCTGTTCCATCTCGATGTGAGAGCCGACTGGCCCGTGTTCGGCATTGTGTCCCGCTTCGCGCAGCAGAAGGGTTTCAATTTGCTCATGGAGGCACTGCCGAAGGCATTGAATCAAATGTTGTTCCAACTGGTGGTGCTGGGCACGGGCGACGGTGGCGTCGAGGATTTCTTCCGCGGGTTGTCGGCGGCCTACCCGGGTCGCGTGAATGCGCACATCGGCTACTCCAACGAGGTCAGCCATCTCATCGAAGCGGGAAGCGATTTCTTCCTGATGCCCTCGCTCTACGAGCCGTGTGGCTTGAACCAGATGTACTCGATGAAATACGGCACGCTTCCGATCGTTCGCGCCACCGGAGGGTTGGAGGATACGGTCGAGAACTACAATGAGGCCTCGGGCTCCGGGACCGGCTTCAAGTTCGTCGAGGCGTCGGGTTCAGCCTTGGCGAACACGATGGGGTGGGCGGTGTCCACATGGTTTGATCGCCCGCAACACATGGCCCGCCTGCGGAAGCAGGCGATGGCCCAGGAGTTCTCGTGGGAGCGGTCGGCGCAGGATTATGTGGCCGTCTATCGCCGCGCGATCCAGAAGCGTCGTGCGATGTAAGGCTCCTCAGTCCACCTCTGTCCGGAGGAATTTCGGCAGGCGGCGCAAGGGCCTTCCGTCCGTGTAATCCCGGCTCAGCGCATCGGTGACTTCCGTTGTCTTTATCCCGCGCGTCCCGGTCAGAAAGTCGAATATCGCCTCGCTCAATTCTTCCAGCGGGATACCGAAGTGGCGTCCAAACCGGGCAAATAGCCAGTCACTCAATTCCATGAACGCGTGGAAGGCCGAGGGCTGCTCACGCCAAATCATCGGCGCGGCGCATGCAAAATCGCCGCGGTTGGCGATGACTTCCCAGAAGCGCGCGAAATGCCGGAGCCGATCCATGTCCTTCCGCGCGATCAAGCGATTGCCGAGGATTTCATACGGAGGTTCAGTGTCATATTCCATGCTCCACTCCGCGTCGTGGCGCGCGATGGGTGCGCCGCGGAGTCGCTTCAGGATACCGACCTGGATCTCGTGCGGTTGCAGGGCGAGCAGGCGGTCGAAGCCCGCAGCGAAGCTGTCCATGGATTCGCCGGGCAGTCCGGCGATCAGGTCGGCGTGGATATGCGCATGAGTGTCGTTCCTGAGAAATCGCAGGTTCTCCTCGATGCGCGGCGCATCCATGGTCCGCTTGATCCGGGCGGCGACATCAGTGTTGAACGTCTGGATGCCGATCTCGAACTGGAGGCTGCCGTCTGGAAACCGCCGGATCACCTGGCGCAGTTCTTCCGGAAACCGTTCCGGGACCATTTCGAAATGAACGAACAGACCGGGTTGCATGCGTTCAAGGAAGAATTCGAGGATCGTGATGGCTCGCGGGATATCCACATTGAAGGTTCGGTCGACAAACTTGAAGCGCCGCGCCCCGCGTTGCAGGAGATCATCGAACGCTTCAAAAACGCGCGGCAGCGGGAAGTAGCGCAGGGTGACATCGCGTGCCGAGATGCAGTACTCGCAGGCGTAGGGGCAGCCGCGCGACGTTTCGACATAGGTCAGCCGGTGCGCCAGATCGTCGGCCGTGTAGAGCGGGTAGGGCAGCGCCAGGGTCTCCAATTCCACGGGCGCCGCCTGGATGATCCGCGATGCCGGCCGCGACCCGCCGAGGATGGCGCTGCACAGGTCTGAGAATTCGAGATCTGCCTCGCCGGTGATGATGTAGTCCGCCTGCCGGCAGGTTTCATGATCCGCCGCATCGAAACTGACTTCGGGGCCCCCGAGCACGATGACAAGGTCGGGGCGATCCGCTTTCAGAAGAGTGATCACTTCGGCGACGAGACGAGTGTTCCAGATGTGAACGCCAAGCCCGACGATTCGGGGTTCATGTGCGAGGATGGCCGTGGCCACATCGCGTGTCGGTTTGCGGAGGTCGAACTCGAGCAGCCGTGTGCGGGGGATCAAAGGGCCGAGGTTGGCAAAAAGGTAACGCAACCCGAGCGCCGGGTGTATGTACTTCGCGTTGATGGCGGCCAGCACGATGTCTGCCATGACGTCCGCCATTTAACCACACAATGGCCCGCGGCTCACGCGAGCAGTTCGGTGGCTTCGCGAACGAGCCGGGCAATCGGCAGATGCCGGGGACATACGCGTTCCGCGGCCGCGCCGTCGAAGGCCAGCAGACGCTCCCTTGCGGAAGCAGGGATGCGGGCGAATTCAGTGCGGGCCTGTTCCGGATTGTTGTAGTGGTGATGGTACATGAGGCAGCGCAGCGCATCGCTCACGGGCGCGCCGCCGGTGGCCGCCTCACAGAGGTTGGCGCAGCCGGCGCAATAGCCATCGCAAGTGGCGGCCGCGTACTGATCCAGGGCCTGGAACTCGTTTGCGGCGAGGCGGGTTCGGTCGAGTGCCGCCGCGACGTTGGCCGACATGATGCCGAGGTTCGGCATCTGCGAGCAGATGCTGGCGATCTGCTCATTTTCCCAGACAGCCTTGAGCTTGGCTTGCTCCGGCGTGAACCCACGATGGATGAAACGGCCGGCCAGTTCCCGTTCCTTTTCCGAGTCCGTCTTGATCGGCCCACCGCCCTGCGTCTTCATCGCCGTCAGGCCGATGCCGGCTTTCTCGCACGCGTCGACAGCCTTCTTCATGGCGTCGCTGTGCATGTTCCGATAGTTGTAGGCAAACATGATGCCGTCGATCCAACCGAGCTTGGCCGCGCCGTCGAGGAGCGTCTCCATGTTCTTGTGGGTGCTGAAACCGAACAGGCGAATCTTGCCTTCCTTCTTCATCCGCTCGGCCCAGGCTTTCTGATCGTCGGTCAGCTCATCCATGCGGCCGACGCCGTGGATGAAGTAGAGATCGATGGAGTCGGTCTTCATCCGATCGAGCGAGCGCGTGAGCAGTTCGGTCATGCCCTGCGGGTCGCGGGAGTCGGACTTGGTGACGAGGAATATCCTCTTGCGCGCGTCGGGGTTGCTGCCTAGAAACTTGCCGATACCAGCCTCGCTGCGACCGCCCTCATAGCAGTCGGCCGTGTCCCAATAGGTCACGCCCCAGTCGAGCGCCTTGCGAAGCACGAGTTGGTTTCCGGGGATGTCGAACATGCCGCCCATCGCCAGGCACGACACGGTGAATCCGGTCTTGCCGAACGGGCGGGTGGGCATCTGGGTGGTCGAGGCGGGCGTGCCTGGAGCCGGTTCCGCGCCTGCCACTTGGCGCGCGCCGAACAAGGCGCCGGCACCGGCGGTCGCGACGATTTTTAGAAAGTCTCTCCGGTCCAGCCCGCTTGTTCTTTCATTCATGGTCGCACCTCTCCGCGTGTTCGTGTTTCCGGAACTCAGGCGAGAATCCTGTGTTGTGGTTCGCGCGATTCATTTTCTGCGCTGACTCGAATGGCCTTTAGACCCGAGACGGGGCACTCATGTTCGCAAATACCGCAGCCGATGCAATATCGGGGATCGATATACGGGCGCTGCAGGCGGATCAGCACATCGGCTTGCGAACCCGCGGCAGGTTCCCGTTCCCATGGGTCGGTCGAATCAATCGAAAGGCTGCTGGCGCTGTTTTCCGTGATGCGGCGGGGCCGGGGATCGCTGCCGCCGGAGATTGCGCAGAAATAGTCGCCGTTCGCAAAGGCGCCGGGCGCGAGCACGGCTGCGCCGAAATCCACGGTAAGCTCGTCGGCCTTTGCGACCACGGGTAGTGTGTCGCGCAGAGGGACAAAGACCTCGCGGGTGTAGATGGCCTTCGGACTGACGGGGCAGTTCTCTTGGCAGACGATACACGGTGTTCCCATTGCCCACGGGAGGCAGCGTCCCTGCTCGATGAATGCCATGCCGCTTCGGATGGGACCGGCCTCGGCATATTCGTTCAGGCCGAGTCGTTCATCGAGGCTGAGGGGCCGGATGGCGGCGGTGGGGCAGATCTGTCCGCAGGCAACACAGTTGAGTTGGCAGCCGCTCGTGCCTATGCGGAAATTCAGCGTCGGCGTCCAGAGTGCCTCGACGCCGTGCTCGACGCCGGCGGGCTGGATGATGTTGGTGGGGCAGATGCGCATGCACTGGCCGCACTTGATGCAACGATTGAGGAAGTCCGCTTCCGGCAGCGCGCCGGGCGGACGAATCAAGCGCGGATTCCAGTTCAGACCAAGTCGGGCGCCCAGTCGCGCAAGCGGGACAGCCAGAAACCCCGAAGCCACGGAGACCATGAAGCCGCGGCGCGTGATATCCGGCGAGGTGATCTCGCCGCCGGCCGACTTGGCTGCGCGATAGCTCATCACATTTTCATGGCAGCTTCGCAGGCAGTTCATACAGAGCACGCACTCGCTGATGCGGATCTCCGTATCCGGCTCGCACGCGCCTTCGCAGTTGGCTTCGCAGCGGCTGCACATTGAGCAGCCGGATTGTGTCTTGCCGACGCGCCAGAAGGCGAAGCGTCCGAAGAGGCCGAACAGCGCGCCGAGCGGGCAGATAAAGCGACAGTAGAACCGCGGTATCCAGAGGTTCAACCCGAGTGCGGCGATGAACACGGCGCCGATCAGGAGGGCGCCGGTGTACTGGCGTGGGGCCGCGGAAAGTACGCCGCCAAAACGGTCGGCGACAGGCAGTAGCGCAAGGTGGACCGAGCGGTGAGCAAGGGGGATGGGATCGAGCAGGCCGGTCTGGACCGAGCCGGCGATGAGCCGTTCGACCGGGAAGAAGACGGCGAGCGCGGTCCATGCCCCCGTGACGGCGAGCAGCCATGCCGTGGCGCGTCCGGCGCGCGGGAAGAGCTTGGTTGCCGCGAGGATGGCTGCCGTCAGCAGGCAAGCCGTCACGACGATCCACGGGATGATGCGGCCATCGCGTGCGAGCGATGTCAGGCGGGCGAGCAGCGTTCCGGCAGCGGCGCAAAGGAAGAAGAATAGGATGTAGTACTTGATGGCCTGGGCCGGGCGATACCCGTTCAACCGGGTCTTCTCTGCGAGGGGCTTCCCGAAGCGGTGGAGCCAGCCGACGAACTGATGGAGCGTACCGAAGGGGCAGACCCAGCCGCAGAAGAAACGCCCGAGCAGGATCGTGAGCACGACCGTGCCCGCCGCCCAGAACAACTCGCGGTAGAGTGTGCCCGTGGACAGGAGCGTCGACAGGGCGGCGAGGGGATCGAGTTGGAGAAAGATATTTACCGGCCAGCCGCGCAACTGCCACCAGTTCGTGCCGAGGCTCATGACGGCGCAAAGCCAGAGGAAGAGCAGGAGGAAGGCCGCCTGCGTGATGCGTCGAATGCTGACAATGCTTGTCACGTTTCCCCCGCCTTCAACATGATGGGATTCAACAGATCGTAGTTCGCGGTGCCGGCGCCCGCGGCGGCCGCGCGAAGAATGTAGGGCAAGTCTGCCGGCGTACGTCCGAGCAGGGTTGCGCCGAACGCATCGGCGGCAACCGGATCGGTACTCACGATCATCGTGTTCGTGGCCTTCAGGTCGGAGAGAGAGCCGCCGGTGGGTCCGTTGGTCATCATGGTCTGCGTGCCATCGAGCACGACCAGTGTGGGTTTCACCATCATGGCCAGATCGGTGATGATGCCGTGGATATCCTGGTGGAATACATTCCGCCGCCCGCCGAGGAGGCCGTACCAGTTCTTGAGCGTCATGCTTGCGCCGCTGCGCTGATGATCCTTGACCGGCGCGAGGCCGATCAGCTTGGTCACTCCGCGGAATGGCTCTGCCAGTACGGGCCAGTTCACGAGATATGTTGCGCCGGGGACAGTGCAGGGCCGGAAGGAAGCCTCGCGCGGGACGGCGACGCGGGCGCCGGCGGACCGTGCGGCGGCAGCGAGGCCGGTCAGTTCAAAGCAGCTGGCGGCATCATTGATCGGGTTGTCGGTGACGGCGACCGCGGCGGCCCCGGCGGCATAGCAGAGGCGGATGACATCTTCCAGCAACTGCGGGTGCGTCGTGGCGCCGAGGATTGGCGGCGTGGCAAAAGCGGCATTCACCTTGATCAGAACGTGATCACCGTTCTTTACGAACTCGCCCATGCCGCCGAGCGCGTCGAGCGCGAGGTTGATCGTCTTGGTCCGGTCGGCACCGGTGACGACACACATGCGGGCCGGCCGATTGGGGATGCTGAAGTCCGGCAAGGAGAACGTGCCGGCATCTTCGCTGGTCCGGGCGGGCGGGCGATTTGTGCGGAAGCGGTAGCCGATGAACGATGCCGCGGCGACCGCGGCGGTCGCCTTGATGGCGCGCAGCAGAAATTCGCGACGTGTGCTTCCGTTCCCGGGGCTTTGGTTCACTGGGTGACTCCGAATATCTTTTCGAAAAACTGTTCCGCGAGCTTCTCGGCATCCTCGCGGGTTTCGGCTTCATGGACGCCCGCGAGGACGCGGCCGTGGGTGAACACGAGTTCATAGGTGCCGAAGAGATTCACCAGCCACGCGTTGGTCATCGTCAGCGAAACGGGCTCGGCGGTGCCGCCGTTCGCGATCAGGAAATCGCGGTAGCCCTTGGCCAGGTCGACCGCTTCCGCCTCGTTCTTGCGCGACGAGATGAACCCGGTCAGTGCACGGCCGTCGAGGTCATAGGAGGCGCTGAAGATTTCGCTGAAACGATCGAAGCCGAATGCGTTGCTCAGCAGCAGCATGACATCGCCGCCGGCCATGTCGTTGGTGGGGAACATCTCCAACTCGGCCATGGGTTCGGCCTCGCCGGGCAACGAGTTCAGCAGGCGGGCGGCAAGGGCCTGGAGATTGGCAACAGCTCTTGGCGTGGCTGCCGCCGCGATGATTTCGACATAGAACCGACCGCGTTGGAAGAACACGGCGTTGGGCGTCTGGTAGCCGAGCGGAGTGAGACCGAGCGGCTCGGCATCCTCGCGCCGCTGGACACTGTAGGCGGCGAAGGCGCGCCGCGGGGTTCCCATGTCATAAACGTACATCTCCATCCACGCGGTGGGATCGGTGGGGCTGCTGAAGCGTTGGCACTCCAGTTGTACGAACCCCGCCGAGAGATACAACTCTGCACGCCCATCGATCTTGTCCGACAAGTTGTCCTTGTTGAACTGCTCCACGGGGCCCATCGGCTGAAGGTCGTTGGGAAGATGATCGAGGAAGGAGGAGGTTGCGTACAACTCGGCCTCGGCTCCGGGACGTGGCGATGAGAGGGATGCGCGCGTGACCGTGATCGCGGGATGGAAAACCGCCTGCTTCAGGTAGACCCAGTAGCCGATACCGGCGAGGGCAACGAGGACGAGAAGTCCAACGAATCGTTCCTGCCATGACACCCTGTTTCGCGGCTGCGTCATTTGATGTTTTGCGCCCATGAGGACTATGGGTCGGAGCCTACCGGAGTGCCCGCGCTGAGACAAACACGGAAGCGGCTGCACGCACAAAAAGAAAGGCGACGCTGCGGGTCGGATATCGGCAGGCTGAGGGGGCTTTTTTCCAATCCTTGGAAAATCCCGGCGCGTTTTTTCCAAGGATTGGAAAAAACCTGTCAAAAGTTTCCAAGGTTTGAAAAACTCAACCGGCGTGTATTGCAAGGAGGGGTTCAATGGCGCGCGTGAAACTCGACCTGCCCGATCGGTTTGGATTCGAAACAGAGCTGACGGTGCGGATTGGCGACGTGAATTACGGTCAGCATCTGGGCAACGATTCCATTCTTCTTTTCGCGCAGGAGGCGCGGCTGCGTTTTCTAAAACGGCATGACATGTGCGAAGGAGATGTGGGTGGCTGCGGGTTGATCATGTCGGACGCCGTTGTGGAGTACAAGTCGCAGGCGCGGCATGGCGACGTGTTACGCGTGGAGGTGGCCGTGGCCGATCCCAGGCGTTCCGGGTTCGATTTCGTCTACCGCATGACGCACCGGGCCACAGGCAGGGAAGTGGCCCGGGTCAAAACCGGCATGGTGTTCTTCGATTACACCGCAGGTCGTCCCGCGCGGATGCCTGAAAAGTTTCGCGCGGCGCTGCTGCCCGATGTGAAGACGGAAGGTTGATTTACGGCGTTGGCGCCTTCGGCTTCAGGGTTGCCAGCTTGTTCAGGTCGAGTTTCTTGACGGCAGCCTGAAGAGCTTCCCACGAGATATCGTTGCCTTTCACTTCGGCCATGAAGCGGCCACCAACGAGTATCTGGATTTCGCCTTCCTTGCTCTCGTTGTCGTATTCCTCGTGAGCCTTGTGTGCTCCGTACGTCGTGGTTCTCTCGAAGCCGGTTTCGGTTTCGCGATCGATTTCCGCATTCGCCCACGCGGCCTGTGCGAACGACATGATGCCGCCCAAACCGCCGTTGTCGGAAATCTTGATCTCGACACGTGCGCCGCTGTCAGCCTCGTACTTGCCTTCGGCGAAGGAGATGGACATGCCCATCGCGCCGGTCTTCTCGCCGCTGGCGCTGGTGCGTTTGAGGCCATCGAGGGCCGGAGGCAGGAGAGCCTTGAGTTCGCGGAAGTCCACGAGCGAGGCTTGATTGGTGCCGGGGGCCATCATGGCGCCCATGGCTTGCATGAGTTGCTGCATCTCTGCCTGGCTGGGTTGCCCTTTTTGGGCAAAGGATGCGCCGGCGGTGAGGAGGGACAGGACCAGTACGGACACGACAACGCGCGAATGCTTCTGCATATGTTGGCTCCTTTGCGGCTGGGCCGCTTGTAAAAGCTTGGGGAATATACGGTCAGTGAGGCGCTACTTCAAGCGGTCAAAACTGCTGGGGCGGTTTGCCGTCGTAGATGTCGCCAAGAATCCCCGCGTCCGGCGTGGCGGTTTCGGGGACGCCGGTGATGCTGAGGAGTTTGTCGGCGAGGTGTTTCAGACGCTCGCCGCTGGTGAAGGCGAGGTCGAGCATCTCTTTCTGCGGGTCGGTGACGGGACCGAGCAGGCCCATCTTGATCATCTCGATACTGGAGTTGATGACGGAAAGCGGCTGGCAGAATTCCTGGCCCAGTTCTGCGAGGGCCGCAAAGATCTGCTGCCGCGCTTCGCGGATACGTTGGACGTCGTCGGCCTTGGGCTTGTCGGGAATTGCTTCGAGCGCGGCTGCTGCGCGGTCGATGGTTTGCAGGCGTCGCTCCGCAGCGGCGGTAACCTGGTCGAGGTTCTCACTGATTTCGGCGATCAGGCCGGACATGCCACCGCCGGACCCGGGTTCTCCCGTGCCTCCTGTGCCGCCCGCGCCTTCGTGGAGGGTGCTGTCGAGTCGCTGGAGGAGGGCGGTAAGTTCAGCCGCGCCCGGGAGCGAGGCTCCGCCACCCTCGTCTTCGCCGTCCGCGCTTTTCACGATGAGTTCCCGCCAGCCCTCGGGCGAGAGTCCGCCATCGATCAGGCGTTCCTTCAATTCGTCGATGAAGACTTCGCTGTCCTGCTTATCCTCATGCGCCTTGATGAACTTGAGGATGCGCGTCTCGGTGTTTTCGATGCCCTTGCGCTTTTTCATGTATTCCGCGGCGAGGGAATCGACCTTCAAATCGGCGACCATTTCATCGACGGCGGTCTGGATGGACTCGATCGCGCCCTCGGCGTTCTCACCGCCGGCGGCGCGGAGTTTTTCGATCATGTCTTCCTGCAAGAGCATGAGGGTCTTGATGAGTTCCTTCTTGCCCTGCTGGGTGCGCACGGAGGGATCCTTGAGAAGGTCATCGTACGCGCGGCGCAGACAGCCGACCACGATGTTGCCAAGGGTTTCACCGCCCTGGAACTCCGAGCCCTCGCGAACATCGGCTGCCTTGAGGATGAGATCGGCCAGTTGATGGGCATCTGAGGCCATGGATTGTATCTGGCTGGCAACGATGCCATCCTGATCGGTGCCATCACCCTTGAGGAAGGCGATGATCTGCTCGATGCCGAGGCCGTCACCGCTGCCCTCGCCGGACCCGCCGCCAAGAGCCTCTTCGAGCTTGCCCTTGCTGACGACGACTTCCTCCTCGGTGACGCGCTGGTAGGAGACCTTGCGGGCCTGGATGCCCTGGATGTTGCTCTGGGCCAGTACGTCCCCAAACTTGCCCATGGCTTTCAGCTTGTCAGGGTGGATACCGAGGAGCTGCATGAGGTGGACGTAGTCCTCGAACGTCATGCCTTCGAGCAGGGAGAAGCCTGCGGAATCGAGCGAGATGAGCTGCTTGGCAAACGCAGCCACGAGCGGGTTCTTGGTGTCGATCGGGCGCCCATCGGTCAACAGTATGCCGTCGGAAATGGTGAGGCTGATGGCTTGGCAAGTGGTCAGCACGCCGCTGAGAAACTTGTAGCCTGTTTCGAGGGACTGCTGGGTAACCTTGTGATCGGGGCCGTAGAGCTTGGCGTTGTTTACGATCTGGCCCATGAGGCGAATTACTTCCTGCACATGGGTCAGGCTCGCTGGGGTGTGACCGCCCGGAATGGTCTCGTCAGAATCCGGCATGCTTGCTCTCCCGATTTCTCCGTCTGCCGTTTCGAACATCATACCCGAAATCGGGGTGTGCGACAGAGGAAAAAGACACTGGATTGGACTTGGCCCCGGACGTGTCTATACTTCGCAAGAAACCTTGGAGGCGCACATGCGGCATGCGAAGGCCGTGGCTTGGGAAGAGCAGCTGAAGCAGGTGTTCGATTCGATCGATCACCAGTTGGAAGAGGAATACGGGGCGAGGTACTCGTTGCATCCGTCGCGGAAGCAGCGAGGCAGCACGTCGAACCCCGAGGCGGACGGTCTCTTCAATGTCGGTGCTGTTTTCACGCCGGGCTTTGGTTCGCAGCATGGCCCGGGTTATGTGGTCGAGGTCCAGATGGCTACCTTGAGCCGGGTAGCCGACGAAGTGCGCGAGGAAATCGAAGAGCGGGTGGTGGCCCTGCTGCGCGAGGGATTGAAGACAGCCTTCCCCGGTCGCGCGTTGGATGTTTCGCGCGATGGTGGCGTCTACAAGATCCACGGCGATCTGAAGCTCGGCAGCGTCTGACCGATCTACAGCAGGAATTCCTCGAGCTGCGTCAGGTGCGAGATGGTCGCGTCGGGTTCCGTATCGCCCGGTTGCCGTGGGAGATTCTCCACCGATTGCCACTGCGAGGTGAAGACAGCCTTGAGGCCGGCGCGGTGTGCCCCCTGAATGTCGCCCATCCAATTGTCGCCGATCAGCACCGCCTCGCTTGCGCCGACGCGAAGTTGTTTGAGGATGGTGATGAACGGCACGGGGTGGGGTTTGACCAGTCCGAGGTCGGCGGAGACGACGACGGCTTGGAAGTAGCGATCCAGCTTGTTGGCGGCGAGACTCTGGCGGATGGCGGCGCCGTCGGGATAATTCGAAAGCACACCGAGTCGATACTTGCGGCCGAGCTTCTCCAGCAGGGGGATCACATAATCCGGTGCGCGGACGATGCGGACGAAGATGTCGAAACGGACGCGGAGCAATTCGGCGAGTTGTTCGGGCGAGGGCTCGACGCCATAGAGATCGCGCACGAGATCGGTGGTGATCTCGACCATGTTGTTCTCTTTGAACTCGGGCGGATGGAGCGAGTAGGGGGCCAGGCGATTACGCGCGCGGATGGCTTTGAACGTCTCCATGTCATGCTTGCCGAAAAGCCGGTGCAACGCATTGGACAGGGCCATGTCGCAATACATCACCTGGGTCGGGCTGAACTCGATCAGCGTGTTGCCGTAGTCGAATACGACGGCCTTGATAGATTTCTTGTCGATCGGCATTTCGCGGTTACCCTTTCTCAGGACTACTGAGGCGGGTAAGAATGACGAATGCGGGCGCGCCAATCAATGGCAAAGCGATCCGTGATGGAGTCTTGGGTGAACTGGAAGAAAAACCTGGCCGTGATCTGGCTTTCGCAGTTTTTGTCCATTATGGGCTTCTCCTTTGCGATGCCGTTTGCGCCGTATTACATCCAGTATCTTGGGGTGACGGACCCGGTCCGGCTCAAGTTGTGGATTTCTGTTTTCGCGGCGGCGACGCCGCTCACGCTGGCGGTATTCTCGCCGGTGTGGGGGGCGTTGGCGGATCGGTACGGGCGGCGGATCATGCTGCTGCGCGCGAACTTCGCGGGGGCGGTGGTCGTGGCGCTGATGGGCGTGGTGCGAAGCGTCGAGGTGTTGGTGCTACTGCGACTGATGCAGGGAATGTTCACCGGCACGATGACGGCGGCGCAGACGATGGTTTCCGTGAATACGCCTGAGCATCGAAGCGGGCTCGCGCTCGGCGCGCTGAGCGCGGCGGTATATTCGGGCGGGATGGTGGGGGCGTTCACGGGAGGGTTCGTGGCGGACCTGCTGGGGTTTCGATATGCCTTCTTGGCTGGCGGTGGGTTGCTGCTTGCCGCGGGCCTGCTGGTGTTGTTTGGGACATCGGAGAGTGTCGATCGCGAGCGCGATGAGGAAGAGGTTTCAGTACGGCTCAAGCCGGCGGCGCACGAGATGATGGCGGTGATGCCGATTCTCGTGCTCATCATCGCCATGGCCTTTGTGCGCCAATTCGATTCGGCCTTTCTGCCGTTGCTGGTGCAGGACATCCACGGTTCGCTGCGAGGAGTGTCGATGTGGACGGGTTCCCTGAGTGCGGCGGGCGGCATAGCCGGGTTGATGGCGGGGCCGTTACTGGGCCGGTTGGCGGACCGTATTTCGCCGCCGCGTATCGGCAAACTCTCGGCGCTGGGTGCCGGGCTGCTGATGATTCCGCAAGGATTGGCGACGGGGTTCGGACTGCTGTTCGCGGCACGATTCGGGACGGTGTTCTGTGCGGGCGGCCTGGATCCGGTGTTTCAGATCTGGCTGGCGAAGATTACGCCGCCGGAACGGCGTGGGCTCGTGTTTGGGTGGTCGGGCACAGCGCGCTCCATCGGTTGGATCGTTGCGCCGCTGGTCAGCGGCGTTGTGGCTGCGCGGTGGGATATCCGGACGGTCTTCTTCACGGGTGCGGTCTTATACGTTGCCCTGATCCCCGCGATTTCGTTTGCCGTGAAGAGGCTTCAGCGTTCCGCCACTTGAATCGATCAGGGCGCCCAAGTCCACCAGACGAATGCGCATGCGGCGACCACGGCCGCCGCGGTGAACGGAACGCCAACCGCCATGAATTCGCGGAAGGTCACCAGGTAACCCCGCTTCTTCAGCATCCCCATTGCAACGACGTTGGCCGAAGCGCCGATGGGGGTGATGTTGCCGCCGAGGCAGGCGCCGATCAGTAGGCCGAACATGAGCACGGGTATGGGCGCCTGCATCGAGTCGGCCACTTTCTGAGCGACGGGAATCATGGCAATCAGGAACGGCACATTGTCGACAAAGCCGGACACGAGGATGGCGACCACCGTGATGACGATGAAGGCGGACAGCAGGTTGCTGCCGACGTGGGCGGATATCCATTTGGCGGCGACATCGAGCCAGCCGGAATCGCTCAGCGCGCCGACGATGACGAAGACGCCGATCAGGAAAAACGTGGTGTCCCAGTCCAGCGTGCGGACCAAGTTGCGGACCGTATTCCATCGGGGCCCGAGCCGGTACCAGGTGAGGCCGACGACGGCGAGGGTCATGGTGATGGTGCCGGCGAGCCACTTGAAGTCGGGGTCAAAAACCGAGGTGGTGGCCAGCGCGAGAATGAGCGCCAGCATGAGGCCCGTGGGGACCCACGAGCGGACCGTCTCCTGCTTGATGGCTTCTATCCGTTCGCCGTGTTTCCGGAACAGCCATGCCAGCATGAGCAGGGAGGCCACGCAGCCGATTTGCACGGCAAAGAAGATGCCCGCTTTGCCGTGGTAGATGAAGAAATCATTAAACGTCATCCTCAGGTAGCCGGCGAGAATCATGCTGGGCGGATCACCGATGAGCGTGGCGGTGCCCTGGAGGTTGGAACTCACGGCGATGGCGATGAGAAGTTGAACAGGGGAAATCTTCAGCTTGTCGGCGAGACTGAGTGCGACCGGTGCCACGAGCAGGACGACGGCGACATTTTCCACGAACATCGAGATGAATCCCGAGAGGGCGCATACGGCGAGCAAGGCGCCGCGCATCGTGCGCATGCGGCGGACAAGGCCTTCGGCCATGACGGCGGGCATGCGCGATTGCATGAAGAGTTCTGCCAGCACAAGCGTGCCGAAGAAGAGCGCCACGACGTTCCAACTGATCTTCTCGAACAGAGCCTGGTGCAAAGTCAGGTTGCCGGTCAACACCAGCGCAAGGGCGCCGGCGCAGGCGGTTGCCGATCGCCATCGCGGCAAGGCCACGAACAGCACGTAACATGCCATGAATATAAAAATCGGTGTCAGCGACGGATGCATGGTGAGTGAGATTGGGGAATTGGTCGCGGGGCGTCAACCAAAACCGGATGAGGCGAAAAACACTCGATGACAGCCCCTTCAGGTTGTAGATTGTCAGGGTGGTGCAGACATGGAGAGGAGCGGACCATGGACGCGTTGACAGCGATTGGTGTGCGGCGCAGCGTGCGTAAGTTTCTGAAGAAGCCGGTGCCGGTGAAGGTGCTGGAGAAGATCGTGGATGCGGCGCGGCTGGCGCCGACAGCGCGAAACGAACAGCCTTGGGAGTTTGTGGTCATCACTGATCGCGAACGGCTGCAGCATGTGGCTGATCTGACGGACCACGGACGGTTTATCGCCGACGCGGGAGCCTGCATCGCCGTGTATTGTCGCGCCACGAAGTACTATCTGGAAGACGGTTGCGCGGCAACGGAGAATATTCTAGTCGCAGCGACCGCGCTGGGTGTTCAGTCCTGCTGGGTGGCCGGCGACAAGAAGCCCTATGGTGCGGCGATCAGTGCGTTCCTGGCGATGCCGCAGGACTGCAACCTTATCTCGCTCGTGGCATTGGGCTATGCCGACGGCGAAGTCAAAGAGTATCCCAAGAGGGACCTCTCCAAGGTTTTGCACTGGGAGAAATTCTGACGGCTACTTGAGTGCGGCCCTGAGGTCTTCCGCCTCCTCAGCGTCGATCACGCCGTCGTCGTTGGCGTCGAATTCGGCTTCCAGCGGTGTATTGACGATGGCCTTGCCGTCGGTACGGATGACCGCGAGCCGATCCTCCATGAGCACCCGCGCCTCGTTGTAGGTGAGGATGCCATCGTGGTTGGTGTCATATTTCCTCTCGATGTCGGAATCCACCTTGCAGGACCAGCCGTGCCAGAAGGCGCGGCGCTCATCGTCGGTGATCTTGCCGTTGCCGTCGGTGTCCATGATCTTGGCGCGGTACTTGTGAAACTCGGCCCTGTCCACGTGGCCGTCATTGTTGACGTCGGCCCGGGCCTCCCACGGGCGGTCAACGCGTGCGCGCTCGTGCATCTGGGCGCGGTCGACATTCGCCTCGCGTTTGGTCACGACGCCATCCTTGTTCTTGTCGGCGCGGCGGAACCAGCGGGTTCGCGCCTGGGTGGTCTGTACGCCGGTGGCCAGAGCGAGCAGTGCGATCAGTAGTACGGAAACGTTGCGGTGCTTCATGCCTCATCCTCCCTTGCCCACAGCAACGTGGGCACATGCGCTATCTTACCCTGGATGTCCGTTTTTATTAAGGAGATGGAGAATTTCCTGCCAGCCAGCCGCTGGAGAAGGCCCACTGGAGATTATAGCCGCCGCAGGGGCCGTCGAGGTCCAGAATTTCACCGGCAAAGAACAGGCCCCTGGTGATGACGCTCTGCAGCGTGTGGGGGTCCACTTCCCGCAGGCTTACGCCGCCGCGCGTCACCATCGCTTCATCAAAATCGCCGGCGCCCGTGATCGTCAGCGGGCATCCACTCAGCAGCTCCGCAAGTTTCTCGCGTGCGGGGCGCGCGAATTCAGCCGCGCATACGGCGGGGTCGGCGCCGGCGGTTGCCGTAAGCGCCTCGGCCAGCCTTGCAGGCAGCAGTTCGCCGAGCAGTCTGGCGACCGTGCGTCGGCCCTGGTCGTGCTGCCACCCGGCAAAGAGTTCCAGCCATGCTGTCGGCGTCCGGCCGGGGAGCAGACTGATGCGGATGGGGACGTGCCCATTTCGATGGAGCAGGGGGACGACATCCCGGGAGAGATTGAGAATGGGTGGTCCGGAGACGCCGTGGTGGGTGAAGACCAGCCCGCCGTCGAGTTTTGCCTGGCGGAATCGCGGCGCGTCGATCCACGCCTCGACGTTCTCCAGGCTGATGCCTGCGCACTGGCCCGGCCATTCCTCGCGCGTATCCAGCGGCACGAGTACCGGCAGGGGGTCCATGATGGTGTGGCCGGCTTGGGTGGCCAGCGCGTAGCCGGAGCCGGTGGCTCCGAGTTTGGGGTAACTCCGGCCGCCGCACGCAAGGACGACGCGATGTGCTCCGATGAATCCGCGGTTCGTCTCAAGACCGCTGATCGTGTGGTTCTCGGTGCGCAAGGCATCGACCTTGGTGTCCAGCAGCAGCACCACGCCGCAACGTTTTGATTCTTGCAGCAGAGCGTGCTGCACATCGGCGGCTGATTCCGAGGCGGGATACACGTGGAAGCCATCGGGGGCAATCGTGGGAACGCCGAGGGCGGCCATGAAGTCGCGGAGGCCCTGCGAACCGAGTCGGGCCAGCGCCGGCTCCATGAAGCGGCCGTGGCGACCGAACGCGGCCATGAAGGATTCCGGCTCCGCGGTGTTGGTGAGGTTGCAGCGTCCGCCGCCGGTGGACAGCAGTTTCATGCCCGCGCGAGGCATTTGTTCGCAGAGACCGACGCGGCGGCCCGCGCGGGCCGCCGCAATGGCGGCCATCAGGCCGGCCGGGCCGGCGCCCACGACGAGTACATCAAAGGAGTCCGGGATCATGGTCGGTTTCAGAGGATAGCAGAGCGGGCCCGGCCGACAAACTTCAATTGGCGGGGCGTTGACAGGTCCGCCCGCGTGGAGGACATTGACTGCATGAACTACCGCACCGTAGGACGATCAGACGTAAAGGTTTCGGAAATCAGTTTCGGCTGCTGGACGATGGGTGGCCAGAACTGGTCGAATGGCGCGCCGATTGGCTGGGCCGACGTCAACGAAGACGAGGTGATGGCCGGCGTGAAGGCCGGGCTTGATGCCGGGGTGAATCATTTTGACAACGCCGATGTCTATGGGAACGGCCGGGCGGAGCGGATGCTCGCGCGAGTGCTGGCCCGGTTGGGCGTGAAATCGGAGAAGGTGGTCATTGCCACGAAGGTTGGACATTTCTCCGGTACGGCGGAACACGCGTATGAGCCGGCGCACATTCGTCATCAGTGCGAGCAATCGCTGGTCAATCTTGGCCGCGACTACATCGACATCTACTACTTCCATCACGGCAGCTTTGGCGAGAAGGACCGCTACCTGGCAGGCGCCGTGCAGGCGATGAATGCCTTGGTGAAGGAAGGGAAGATTCGGTTGGTGGGTCTGTCGGCCTACTCCGAGGATGATTTTGAGCGGCTGGTTCCGGTGATCAAGCCGGCGGTGCTCCAGAGTTGGGCGCACGCGATGGATGATCATTTCATTCGCCCGGGTTCGCGGGTGGACCGGCTGATGGAGAAACACGGCTTGTCGTTTGTGGCGTTCAGTCCGCTGGCGCAGGGACTGCTTCTCGATAAGTTCGATCCGAAGAAGCCGCCTCAGTTCGAGCCGGGGGATCATCGGAGCCGCAGCGAGAAGTTCAATGCCAAGGCGTTGGCGGCGCTGGCCCCGAAACTGGGCAAGTTGAAAGCTCGTTTTGGTTCATCGACCGAGGAACTGGCCTCGATGGCGTTGAATTACGTGTTGGCGAGTCCTCGCGTTTGCTGCGCGATCCCCGGCTTCCGCAACGAGCGGCAGGCGCGGTGCAATGTGGCGGGCGCGGGACGCGCGCTCACGGCGGAAGACGTCGAGTTCATCCGCTCGGTGTTAGCGGGTTGATGGGATTCGTCGGCGTCGCAGAGCTCCGCCCTCCACGACCCCGTCAGCGTTTCAGCATGAGCTGGATGTCTTCCAGCAAGGCCTGCAGGTCTTCCTCGTGCTCCACCTCGTCCTGCAGAATCTGCACGACGATGTTGTAGGTCACGGGATCCTTGCCTTCGGTGACTTTCAGCAGGCTCTTGTAGGTGGTGATGGCGCACTGCTCGCCCTTGATGTTCTGTTCGAGCAGGGTCTTCACAAAAGGATCGTCCGGCGGGTCGTAGCCGCAGTTGGTCCACTTGAACCAGTCCTTGGGGGTGGTGATTGGCGTGCCGCCAAGCTGGACGATGCGGAGTGTCAGCATGTCCGCGTGACGGAGTTCATCCGCCGCGTGCTGGACGAGTTCGGCCATGACGCCTTCCTTCATGGGGCCCTTGGCGAGCTTGGCGCCGAGCCAATACTGGTAGTAGGCGAGCCATTCATCGGCATACGCCTTGTTGAGGAGCTTCAGCAGCTCATCCACATCCATATCCACGATTTCACGACCTCGGGTACCCATGATGTCCTCCTTGCAATTGGTTCCGGTTATTGTGCAGCGGGCGCGTGGGGCCCGCAAGGTCAAACGTTGGCGTGGCCCGAATGGTTCACTGGCGCACAGACAGGCGATAGAAGCCGGTGGACTCCGTGGTGGTGTCGGTGTGCGTGTTGAGAGGCGGTGTGGCCGGCGCATCCGTAACAAGATTGGACGTCCCGCCGGATGAAAGAAGGTTGGTCATCCTCTGCAGCGTGTAGATACGGTTCGACGTGGAGGGCCACGACAGAACCACGGCATTGCTGGAGGCCATGGGTGACGCTTCGCAGCGAAAAGCGGAAGAGGAACTGGTGGGGCACATGCCCGCAATGAGCTCCTGCCCGTCACTCATGCCATCGCCGTCGCGATCGATTGAGAACAAGCCGGCGAGCAGGGCGTACCAGCCTTTTGCGATTTGCTGTCGGCCGAGATAGTTCAGGTGTCCGTCGTCCACGGTGTAGCTGTTCCACGCCTGCTGGTTCGTGCGGCCGCTGTATACGAATGTCTGCTCGACGCCGTTGGTATCGTGGGCTTCGATGTCCGCGATGTCGAACAGGGCGCGGTTGTTGGTCCAGGCCCAGCCCCGGACATAGCGGTTGAATGTGTTGCGCAGATCGTTCTCGTAGTCCGAGGCCCCGGCCCGCGTGAGCGGCATCGTGGCGTAGACGATGAGCGTGTTGGGATGCATGGCTTCGAGGCGTTGAATTGACGACACATACGTTGTCGCGTCGGCGTTCTGGTCGATCCAGCAGAACTTGTCCATCGCCACGTTGATGCGTGTGGGGGAGCCCCATCCGGATGTGGCGAGCGAGTTGCTGAAACAGACGAGCTTGTTCTGCCAACTGGGGTTGCTTCGTTGACATTCATAAAGGATACCGTTCGCCGTTGAGAAGGAAGCTTCGGCCCGGTAATCGGCGCTGCCTTCGGAGCCGGCCGTGCCAACGCCTCCGTGATAGGAATCGTCGTCGTTGTTTCCATCGTAATTGTAGACCTGAAGCTGATAGCGCGCAGGATTATTGGTGTGCAACTGGTTCATCCCGGTTGTGATATTCCCTCCCACGGACGCGTGCGTGAAGAAGAGCCTCAACTGTCCAACCTGGTCCATGACTGACTGCGGCACGTTGGTCACTGCGGCGGCCTCGTTGTGGCCGATGATGAGGCCTTGGGCAAAGGCGGAAGAAGCGGCGGCGATGAAAAGGAATATCAGCGTCTGTTTTAATTTGGTCATGAGCATCCTTGTGCAGATAATGAACCATGTGAGCATGGGAAATGCCAAGAGAACTTTTGCGCTGCCGATTCTTGCGGTTTTTCTTTTTGGGTGTGCGACGGCGAATCATCCGGATGATCGTTGGTTCGCTCGCGACAAGGCGTATCACTTCGGCATCAGTGCAGGTATGTCGGCGGGCATCGCGACCGTGGCGCTCAACAACGGTCAAAGCGATGCGGAGGCGATGGTCTACGCCGTGGCGTTCACGATGCCGCTGGGCGTTGGCAAGGAAGTGTACGATCGCGAGATCAAGAAGACGTATTGGAGTTGGAAGGACCTCGCGTGGGATTTCGCGGGAGCGCTGGCGGGCGGTGCGGCCGGAGTGGGTCTGCAGCGTTGATACTTCCGGACTTGCCGTGTACAATTCGGACCGGCGGGGGGCTTCTGTTTGAGAGCCCGTCCTGCCTGTCGGGTGGTGTCAACGTTCGCCAAAGGGGGAGGTGGTGAATGCGTGCTGCCTTGTCTGTCCTTGTCGTTTCCTTGGTGTTTGGTCTTGCCTGTCTCACGGTCCCGGTTGAAGGCGGTCTCGCGCGGACCTACTACGTTTCGACCAATGGTCTGAATATTGCGCCGTATACCAACTGGGCGACGGCGTCTCGCACGATTCAGGCGGCGGTGGACCAGTGGAAAGTGAACACGGACACGGTGCTGGTGACGGACGGTGTCTACTCGGTGTCGGCCCAGATCGTCATCACCAACTGGATGACCGTCCGCAGTGTCAATGGGCGGACAAAATCCCGTATCGATGTGGCGACGACGACCCGGGGTGTGTACATGGATCATCCCAACGCCACGCTGGATGGGTTTACCATATTGCGGGGCAGTGTGGTCGGCAGCGTGGGTGGTGGGGCGTTTGTCTCAGGCGGCACCTTGCAGAACTGCCGTTTCTCGGGAAATGATGCCCAACTCGGCGGTGGCGCCTATGTGGGGCCCGGTCTTGTCATGAACTGTACTTTTTCCCGCAACACGGCCATTGCGTATGGAGGTGGGCTTTACCTGAACAACGGCGGAATTGCCCGGGACTGCGTGATTGCCACCAATCAGTGCTCGTTCGACGGAGGAGGGGTGGAGTTGTCGGTGGGCGCCCGGCTGGAGCGGTCTGTGATCGAGCGGAACGGCGCAGCGGCAGGCGGAGGTGGCGTTGCCATGTTGGGTGGTGGAGCGATGCAGGACTGTGTGGTGGGTGTCAATACGGCGGATATCGGGGGTGGGGTGGCTATTGCGATGGCGGGAAGCGTGGCCCGATCGGTCGTATATGGCAATCGCGCGGAGGACGGCGGTGGGGTCTACATCCAGACCGGCGGTTCCGTATCCAACTGCATCATTGTCACCAACGTGGCGAGCGCATCCGGCGGTGGGGTTTCCCTGATTGGTGGTGGCTTGCTGAAGAACTGTCTTGTCTACAGCAACTCGGCACTGGGCCCTGCTGGCGGCGTCTACTGCACCAACGGCGGCATTGTTCGCGGATGCACGATTGCCAGGAACAATGGGGCGAACTGTGGTGGTGTCTACTGTAACCGCGGTGGGCTGATCCAGAATTCCATTGTCTACCACAATCGCGACACGGCCGGGGTCATCGCCAGCAATCGCATCACATCCGGTGCCGGTTGGGGGTTCACAAACACCTGCACTGCGCCTTCCATGACGGGCGAGGGCAACATCTCCGGCAACCCGAAGTTCGTCAGCGTGGGCCGCTGCAACTTTCGGCTGCAGTCGAACTCGCCTTGCGTTGATGCCGGGGCCCTGGTCGTTGCAGAGCAGACCCGGAGTGCCGATGCGCTTGGGAATGCGCGGATGATCGGCACGCGACCGGATATGGGCGCGGCGGAGTTCGGTGGGGCGATCGGTGACTTCAACGCCGACAACAAGACCGATCTGGCCGTCGTCGATCCGGCCTCGGGGAACTGGTATGTCCGGACCCTTGCGGGGGCCACGCTTGTCTCGGGTGTGGATTGCGGGTCGCCCAGCACCATCATGAGGGCGGGTGACTTTGGCACGGATCTTCTGTCTGAAATGTGCGCATTCGACACGTTGACCGGCAACTGGGCCATTCGTTTCGTGAATGAGGCGTGGGTCACCCACAGCACCAACTGGGGCTATCCCGGCTGCACGCCGATGGTCGGCGACTTCAACTGTGACGCCAAGGTGGAACTGGCGGTGTTCGATGCCGCGCTGGGCGATTGGTATATCCGATCGCTTGCCGGATCGACGATCGCCTGGGATGTGAACTGGGGTTTCTCCGGTTGTATCCCGGTGTTCGGTGACTATGACGGCGACGGTTTCAAGGACATGGCCTTGTTCCACGGCACGACCGGCAACTGGTACATCCGGACAGTCGCCGGGGAGACGTTGCTGTCCGGCTGGAATTGGGGATTCAGTGGCGCGTTGCCCGTGCCGGGCGACTACAACGGCGATGGGAGATGGGACCTCGCGGTCTGGGATCCGTCGACCGGCAACTGGTATATCCAGACGACCAAGGGTGAAGTTGTGGCTACAGGCATAAATTGGGGTTTCGCGGGATGCACGCCGGTGCCGGGCGACTTCGACGGCGACGGGCTTTATGATCTCGCCGTCTATCATCAACCCACGGGCAACTGGTACATTAGAACGGTGAGCGGCACTGTGCTCGCCAGCCCGGCGAACTGGGGTTGGAGTGCGGCACAGGCCGTGAAGCCGTAGAACGTTGACGTTCACGATGGATGTGCTGTGAGAAACTCGTTCCGTGGGTGCGTCGGATGGGCTGTCGTGTGCCTCTGCCTTGCCGGTGCTGGCCTTGCCAGCGCCGCTGAGGAACCGTTGCTCGCGCGCATCGATCTTCTTCGACCTGTTACAGAACTCTCTCTGCCGGTTCATGCTTACCTTCGGGACGCCGCAGGACAGGATTACGTCCTCGTTGTTGCGGGTCGAGAGGAACTTGATCAGGCGGGATGGCCGTACCTGGTGCTCGATGCCGGTGCCGAGCCGGAGGATTACATCACCGCGCGATCACGCCGCGCGGTGGATGCTGCCGCAATCGCTGCGATCGGCAAGGTTGTTCACGATGACGGCCGGCGACTCATCATCCGCGCGACAAGCAAGGAGGCTGAGCAACTGGCGGCGCAAGGATTTGAAATCCGCCGCCTGTCAGGCAAGCCGCTTGCATGGAGTGAGCCCGCGCCTGCCGTTCGCGACACCGCCTTGCTCGCACGGCTGTCGAGTTCGCTTGTCAGCAACATGATGAACGACGTGCAGGCGACGAATCTGCACAACTATGTCAGCCAGCTTTCCGGTGGGGCCGGGGCGGTGATCGGCGGCGACTTGTACGCCGTGGCAACGCGGCACACCGCGCAGCAGGTTCCGTCGCACCGCGCCGCGGAGTATGTTCTCCAGCACTTGCAGGCCCTCGGTTGGCAGGCCGGCTACCAGCACTGGAGCGGTGGCGGATATTCCAACTGCAACGTCATCGCCGTGCTGCCCGGCGGCACGCGATCAAATGAGATTGTGATCGGCATCGCGCATCTGGACGATGCCCCGTCGGGTGCTGTTGCGCCCGGCGCGGATGACAACGCCAGCGGTGTTGCGGGCCTGTTGGCGGCGGCCGGTGCGCTGGTGAAGTGCAGCTACGAACGCACCATCTGCCTGGTCGTCTGCACCGGCGAGGAGCAGGGCGGGTACGGCAGTCTGGCATATGCCGATCTCGCGGCCACGCGCGGCGACAACATTACCGCGGTGCTGAATCTCGACATGATCGCCTGGGATGGCAGCGGCGGGCCGACTCTGCGGCTGCACACGCGAACGGCCGGCAATCCCGGCTATGCCGGAGACCGCGCCATAGCCGCCATGTTTACCAACGTGGTGGCCAGCTATATGGCGGGCCGGTTGACGCCCATCATCACCGCCGACGGCGAGGATGCGAGCGATCATGATTCGTTTTGGCTGGAGGGGTATTCAGCCATCCTCGCCATCGAGGATGATTACGACGACTTCAATCCTTACTATCACTCCACGGGCGACACGCTCGCGCGGCTCAACATGACGTACTTCACGTGGTTTGTGCGGGCAAGCGTCGGCACGCTGGCTCATCTAGCGTCGCCTGTGCAGAGGATCGCGTTCGACACGATTCAGGTGGACAACAGCGACTGGACTCCCGGCAGCGGAATCAGCGTCGGGACGTTCTATCTCCGGCATGAACCCTCGGCAACCGAGTCCGGCGCGGATGGTCGCGACGTGCCGTGGCTCACAGCGTACGCGAATCCGAACGCGAAGCGGCTCAAGATACACACGCAGCCCTACGGGGTGCCGCTGCAGACGGACGCGCGACCGGTGAACAGCAAGACCGTGTTCGCCGGCATCCTGTCGGCAGTGAATTCGAATGCGAGTCCTTTTGTGACATCGAGTCGCCTTCGTTTCAGCTACCTCGCGCGGCCCGAGGCGGACCGGCTCTACACGGTTCGCCTGCACGTGGCGGGGAAGTACCTGTCGCCATCGACCGACTACGACTGCACAACGAACCTTGGGCAGGTCATCGCCGGAGGCGGGTACGTTGTACTGCCGAACCTCGTGGGCCTGACGAACGGCGCAGTGTATGGGACGTGCGAGATTCTCTCGCAGAGTACGGCCGACCTGTCGGTAGACTGGGGCTATCCGGGTACGATCGGTGTGCCGGGTGATTTCGACGGTGATCTGGCGTCGGACCTCGCCATCTTCGATCCCGTCACTGGCAACTGGTTTGTACGCAACATGGCGGGCGATGTCATCCTCTTTGCCTACAACTGGGGCTTCGGCGGGGTCAGCCCGGTCTCGGAAAGTTTCGATGGCGACGTGCGCACCGACTTGGCGGTTTATCATCCGCCGCAGGGAACGTGGTACCGGCGGCAACCCGTGAGTGGCGCAACGGCGATCACGAACTGGGGCTATCCGGGCGCGATTCCGATTCCCGGCAATTATGACGCGGGGGCGGCGGACGATCTTGCGGTGTACGATCTGACGAGCGGTCGTTGGTACATTAAGTCGACGCCGGCGGGAGCGCAGATTGCGTGGGCGACCAACTGGGGTTTCAGCGGAGCGGTGCCGGTGCCGGGTGACTATGATGCGGATGGTGTGTCGGATTTGGCTGTCTACTCGGCGGCATCGGGCAACTGGTACATCCGCAAGCTGACGGGTGAGCAACTGGCGTTCGGCGTGAACTGGGGATTTCCGGGGACGGTCGCGGTGCCGGGCGACTACGACGGCGACGGCAGATCGGACCTGGCGGTGTACGACACGGCGAAGGGCAACTGGTACATCCGTGCGCTGGACGGTACGGTCATTGCATCAGGTGTGAACTGGGGTTTCAGCGGCTGCCAGCCGGTGGCGGGGGACTACAACGGCGACGGCGTGAATGACCTGGCGGTCTACCACGCGGCGGGTGGCCGATGGTACATCCGCGACCTGAGCGGGCAGGTGCTCACCAATGGAATCTCGGGGTGGTGATCATTGGCGGATGCTCTCAGAACGACCTTGCGTGCGGCGAAGTGCTCCGATATGTTTTCCCTGCGTTCAGCGTAGTTACATAATTCAGAGATGTTGCGACGGAGAGGTGGCCGAGTGGCTGAAGGCAACGGTTTGCTAAACCGTCATACTGGACTAAATCCGGTATCGAGGGTTCGAATCCCTCCCTCTCCGCCATTCGACGCGCCCCGCGAATACGCGGGGCTTGCTCATGGCGGGCCATGAGGCGCGTCGAATGTCCCGAGCCTGTCGAGGTTTTCTTGTGTCGGACGGGGCTAGTCTGCAAAGCGGCTGTCGGCCCTTGTGCGCTGTGTTCGCTGCGCATCAAACCAGCCGGCGCGGCTTTCCGGGAATGCATCGAACGCGGGTACGTAGGGTTTGACGTCGAGCAGGGGAGTCTCGTCGAGCATGTCCGCTCCGGCCACGGTCAGCGTGGTCCCCTCGATGCCGATCAACCGCACGCACGACAAGCCTATCGGATTCGGACGGCAGGGCGAGCGCGTCGCGAAGACTCCGTGCTCCTGTGTGTCGCGGAAGGGGACAACGCTCAGTCGCATCTTCGCGCCACGATCAAACTCGAAGATCAGCCAGACCCGTTCGAATCCGGCCAGATCCTTCAGTCCTTCCGCGAACTCGGGGAACACGATCACCGTTCCTGGAGCATCCTCCGCGAAGACGGGTTGAATCGGGGTTCCCTCGACTTCGCGAAACGGCGTATGAATGATGCCGATGGGTTTCAGTGCTGGCAGTGACACGAACTTGCCTCCCCGTGACCGCCACAGGTGCCGTTCTCGTCCAACTCCTCAACGTTCCCTGCGAGAAGGTATGCCACTGCCTCGCCGACCGTGTCGGCCGTTACGCGATGCACGGATATCCCGCCTCGCTTCAGGCCGAGCAGTGCTCCGCGGCCGATCCCGCCGATCAGCACGGTGTCCACCTTGTGTCCGGCGAGGGCGCTCAACGGACTGCATGCCCCGTGAACGTGATGCTCGTCACGATTGGAGAGCCGCTCGACATTCATGGTGTCGGTGTCGATTACTGCGAAGCAAGGCGCAGAACCAAAGTGGCCGTGTACGGGACTGTCGAGTCCCTGGTAATCCGATACGGGAATGCAGACTCTCATGTGGCGTTCCTCCCGTGTCGGCCGCCCGCGCCACGTCGCCTGCATCGGCCACGTCCTGCCGGTTCCGTTTCGCCTTCAGGAACAGCGGCATTTCGCCCGCGGCCTCCACCAAAGCCTCGTCGCTGTCCGCAGCCGCAGGGTCCGCGTCCGCGGCCCTGGCCTCCACCCATCGGTCCTTGTCCATCTTGTCCTGGCATTGTCTTTTCTCCTTTTACAGTTATGGGGCCGCCCTCCAGCCGCAGGGCCTTGCCGTGAATCAACGCTTCCGCGACCTTCTTCCGCGCGGCCTCGACGATGCGGGCGAAGGTGGGGCGGGATATCTTCATCTGCTCCGCGGCCTGTTCCTGGTACAAGCCGTGAAGGTCCGCAAGGCGCAGTGCTTCCAGCTCGTCGAGCGTGACGATGACCTCTTCCAGTTCCGTAAGCGGAATGCCCGCGGGCTTGAAATAGGTCACGCCCGGCACGAACCCCACACGTCTCTGACAGTACGGCCTCGGCATTAGGTGAATCCCTTTTGTGAAACTAGTTATGAACATATTCTCATAACGGGATGATGTCAAGCGAGGGGTGGGTGGCTGTAGGAGAGGGTTTATCCCTCGACAGGGAAGACACAGGAAACGGTCGAGGCGTAACGCCTCTCCTACAGGAGAAGGCCGGACCCGCGATCAACGATCGCGGCTACAGCTCGCGGTCGAAGCGGAGTTGGCGCAGGTTGCCGGCGGCGATCGGTGGGGGGACCAAACAGAAAGCTCGTTCTTCGCCGGCGGGGTGTGCAATCAAGATAGGCCTTTCATGATTGATGCAAGAAGGGTACGGAATAGTGTAAAATATGGTTGTCACAATATGGGTAATCTTGGATCGGGTCAGGACCAGATTGGGAGTCTGGGAATTGGGTTGTTGCCCGTGAAAGCTTTTCTTGGGGAGGGAGTACAGTGAGGTCATATCTTCTCTGTCTGTCCATACTTGCAGTGATGACGTCTCTAGTCTGTGCCGATCAGGCTGAAATCGGATATGCCGGAGCCAACGGTGTGCAAATCGACTGGGAGGCGGTTCCGGGCAGAACCTATACTATTCTTGCAACCCCAGGTCTTATGACTGCATCTTGGACTAACGTCCTTCCGACGGGCGTGACCCCAACGAATGTTCTAGGCAACTGTCTCGCGCCACTTGGAGGAACGGCCTGTTTCTACCAGATCGACAGACAGGATAACGAAGCCCCATCGATTGTATCATTGACCCCTGGCTCAAACGCTGTCGCGGTATCATCAAATGCGATTGTACAAGTCACGTTGCATGATGAGACAGGCATTGCAACCAACTCGATAATTCTCTCGGTCGGGGCTTGGACCGATATGACCCTGGGAAGCACCTATCTGTCTTGGTCGAATAGCACATTGGTTTTCGTTCCGCCTTCGGCGTTGGGTTCGGCAGGTGCTGTGATTACCAATCGGCTAACTGTGGCCGATACGCTTGGGCATAGCTTGAGCAATTATACATGGACGTTTGAGATGGTCCGGCCTGCGGTCGTTACGAGCAGTTTCCTGTCGTTGACGGCGCCTCCGGCTAGTCCATTCACCGCAGACGGTCAGATCCGATCTATCCCGAATGTTCAACCTCTCAAGGGAACCCCCGAGTTACATATTGAGACTGTGACCTCCAATACGGTGGTCTTCTCCTACACTGACACTCCTCCAGAAGTCAGCAATGGCACCCGATTGGTGAGTTTTGACGCGGCCCATCGTTTCTATCGTCGAGTTGTGTCAAATGCAGTCGATGGGGCGCAGTCTAGGGTCACGGCTTGGACAGTTGATATTCCTCTTACAGAGATCATGGAGGCCGGTTCATTCTCTGCTGGCGACTTCTCTTCCGCCGATCCATCGCTGACCCTGCAAGGGATCGGAGTTGATGCGAATCTCTTGCACGTGGAGTTTGGAGAAGATCTTTCTGGGAAGGACCTGTTCAGCAACACCAATCTACGACTCTGGCTGCCCGAGTGCACTTGGGCCTTTGTGGCCGATGTGGACGTAGCTGCGGATATAGTATGGGGGGGGCTGCAGGCCTTTGACGCGTCCGCGAAGGGCACGTTGACGATTCGTATCAAACCAGAAGCAATCTTTTATGCGGCTGTTAAGGGCGACGATGAGTTCCCCTTGGTGCAGCCAGTCACAAAAGTGTTCGGCTGCATTGTTGGAGGTGTGCCGGTATGGGTGGAAGTGGTGATGGAACTCAATGCCGGCTATGAGTACAGCGCCAGTGTGGCCGGCGATGCATATACCGTTGTTGACGTAGAGAAGGAGCTGACATTCTCTGTGCAGTTACGTGAAAATGAGTGGTCTTACGGTGTGGATAATCCCCCCATCTCACTCGAATGCGAACCGATTACCTGGCAGATAAACGGTAAGGCGTATGCCAAAGTGTACCTGCGACCGAAACTTACAATACTGGCATACAGCTTGGCCGGTTTGTGGGCAGACGTTGTTCCTTATGCTGAGATTGAGGGCGAGTATCAACTCAATCCTTTAGAGTACGACTGGGCGCTGTACTTCGGCCTGTCATCCACTCTCGGCATAGAAAGCCGCATCTGGTACACGAACGAATGGGGAGAGAAACCAGAATGGCCCCTGTTTAATGAGCGTAAGCCTCTGTGGACAACGAACTACCCAACGGTGTCCACTGCCCCGGTCTTTGTCGACTCTCTTCCAAATCGGACTGCGAGGCCGGGCCAGTCGTTGACACTTGCGGGATATGCCTCAGGCATTCCCGACCCTAGCTATCAATGGTACTGCAATGGATCGCGTATTGTTGGCGCTGTGTTGCCTGAATACGTCATTCCCTCTGCACAGTCTGGGTATGCAGCAACATATGCGGTGGAGGCTCACAACGATGTGGGCAGCGTACAGACCTCGTGCGTTGTCACCATCTCGGACCTTGGCATGCTTATGAATGGAGGTTTTGAACAAGTTGGATCCCAATCGGAACGGGCATGGGGGTGGGAATGGGGTTATCCCAACACACATGGCAGCTACTGGGGCACCGCAGCAAGGGTCTCTTGGCGGACGCATAGCGGATCTTGGGCGGGCGCGGTTCGCGGCCAATGGGCTGGAGATACTTCAGGGGGGGCGTGGCAAGAACTCTCTGGCTTGGGCGGTGAAGCATATTGCCTTTCCGGATGGTTCTGGGCCGATGCTGGTTCTTACGGAGATGTTTGGACGTCGGTTATCCAGAGGATAAAGATTGAATTCTTTGATGAGGGTGGGCAACTGCTTTCGGCGCGATCATTGGCATTACTCGGCATTGGTGAGCAATGGGTCTATCGCTCTTTCACGGCAACAGCGCCGGTCGGGACCCGTTGGGTCAGGGCTGTTGTATACGCAGATGGCGTCAGTGCCGGCGGTGCATTAATGTTTGATGATCTGGAGTTGTCGGTAGCTCAAAGTGTGGCGCCTCCTTCCGGCATGGTCCTGATCCCTGCTGGTAGTTTCGTGATGGGGAACGCGACTAACATGTTTCCTGCAGATGAAGGGGATCCAGAGGAACTGCCCCAACATAGAGTGTATGTGAGTGGATTCTACATGGATCGTTATGAGGTGACCAAGGAGCTTTGGGATGTGGTAAGGAACTGGGCCCTCACCAATGGCTATGCTTTTGCAGCCGGATCTGGCAAGTCGGCAAGGCATCCGGTGAATTCGGTGAAATGGTACGATGCTGTGAAGTGGTGTAATGCTAGGAGCGAGAAAGAGGGCCTGACGCCATGTTATGTTGTTGACGGCACAACCTACAAGGTGGGAACCAACAATAACGTATCATGCGATTGGCTTGCGGACGGATACCGGTTGCCCACGGAGGCTGAGTGGGAGAAGGCTGCGCGTGGCGGGCTTGCAAATACAAGATTCCTGTGGAAGGGATATACAAACAGAATTTCTCATGCAAAGGCGAACTACTACGGAGATAGCAGTCAGCGGCCCTATGACTTGAGCAGTGGTTACCATCCCTCTTATGCGACGGGCGGAATCCCCTACACGAGTCCCGTGGGGAGTTTTGCGCCTAACGAATATGGATTGTATGATATGGCGGGCAATGTGTGGGAATGGTGTTGGGATTGGATGTCTTGGGATTACTATAGTCTCTCGCCCCTCACTGATCCAAGGGGTCCATCCAGTGGGTGGACTCGAGTAATTCGAGGAGGAGGGTGGGGAAATAGCTCCGTACGTTCGCGCGTTGCTGTCCGTGGTAATGTGGTTCCCGAGGGGGGGGGCAGTGATGCCGATGGGCTTCGTTGTGTCAAGGGGTTGTAGCCCCTTTTTCGCTCTCCTCTTGTCGTGATTCAGGACCATGTTTCAGAGGAGATGGCGTCCCTGCGGGGTTCGCTACAGCTCGCGGTCGAAGCGAAGTTGGCGCAGGTTGCCGGCGGCGGTCGCCCGGGGGACGTCCCATCGGGCGGTGATGGTATGCGCGCCGGGACGCAGGGTCAGGCTGCCGCAGTCGAGGACGTCGTACTTGCCCCAGTCGCCGGTCGGGCCCAGCGCTTTCTCCAGCGCGAGTTGGTCGTCGACAAGAATCCGCAGCGTGGAGTCGGCGTTGGGTGTGGCATAGCTGGCGCGCAGATTGTAGCGGCCGCCCTGTTCGAGATTCACGTTCCACGTGACGGAATCGCCCGCGTTCCACGAGCCGATGTTCGGCGGGTCGTTGAGCCATTCAACGTGGATCGCGCTCTTGGGGCCGGGGAGTTCCATGTTCACGGCCTTGAGCAGCAGGCTGGTTTCGTCGCGTGCCGGCGTGGCATCCGCCACGGGCCGCAGCACGCCGCCGCGAAGATTGATGAATCCCTTCTCGTCGTCCGCCTGGCCGATCTCGAGGACGTGCGTGCCCTCCGTCAGCGCGAGTGTGGTGATGGAGTGGTCGGTGAAATGCCGCCAGCCGCCGAGATTGGGCAGGTTGGCATCGGTGATGTGCACGCCGTCGACCCACAGCGCGAGGCGATTCCGATCGGAGCTATTGGCGAGGTCGAGAACGAGTTCGTAGTTTCCGGCGGCGGGCACGGGGACCTTCCACGCGCAGGTGTCGCCCTTGGCCCAGTAGCCGATGTCCGGCGGCGTGACGCCCCACTCGTAACGGAGATAGCCCTTCTCACGGGCCATCACGTAGGCGTTGCGGAGCGAGAGCACAACGGAGCCGTCCGCGGGGGAGGGGTCGGGCTTCCAGCGCGACGGTGCAAGCAGCGCCGCGGGCATCAGCGGATGCATGTGCGAGTTGGTGGTCGCAAAGGATTCAAAGGTGCTTCGGATCTTCTCCAGCGAATCGAGGTGGAGGTCCACGCGCGGCATTTGCTCGTAGTAGCCGTAAAGGCCCCAGAGGATGTTGTCGTTTTCTTCGATCTTCTTGTAGGACCAGAACGTCCATGCCCAGTCGAAGTAGTTGCAGACCTCCCGGAGCTTCAGAAACAGGTCTGCACCGCCGGTGTGGGCATCGATGGCACTGAACTCGCCGACGTAGATCGGCACACCTTTGTAAAGCGCGGTGCGGTTGTAGCGGGGGAGGTCAACATCGGGCGCTTCGAGTTTCTGTTCGAGCGACATGTCGCGCGGGTAGTAGTGGAAGCTGTAGACCACATTTTCCCAACCCATCTTCTCCACGCGCGGCAGGTGGTGGAACCCCCAGACGTCTTCCATGATGATGATGTGTCGCGAATCGATTGCGCGGATTTCCTTGTAGAGCCGGTCGTAGAGTTCGGTGAGATCGCTGTACTTTGGTGTGGCGGTGCCTTCGTTGAGCAAATCGTAGGCGGCGACGGCGGGTTCATCTTTGTAGCGTTCGGCGATCTTCTTCCACCACTGGACCGTCTGATCCTTGTTCGACGAATTCTTCCAGAGATTGCCCTCGCCTGCGGGCTCGCCGACGTTGGCCGATTCGCGAGCCTGTCCGCCCGGCGCGCCCTGGAGATCGATGATGACGTAGACGCCGTTCTTGGAGCACCACTGGATCGCGCGGTCAAGGAGGGTGATGTCGCCGCCGTAGTCAGGATCGTCGGTCATTCGCCACCAGATCGGCAGGCGTACGCAGTTCATGCGGAACGCGGCGATACGCTCGACATCGCTCTCATTAAAGAAGTTCTCGCGGAAGGTGCGGATGAGCTCGAGCTTTGCATCGCGGCCGAATCGTTGCTCCATCAAATCCCAGATATCCTTTTCCGTTTCGATGCCTTCCTGTCCGTCGAGGCCGGCCATCCAGGGTTCGAGGAGGAGCCAACCGCCGACGTTACAGCCGCGGAGGGCGACGTCGCGACCGTGCTCATCGACAATGCGACGTCCCTCGGTGTGGAGGAATTGGAGAGGGCCGTCGAGCTTGGGTGGAACAGGCTGGGTCAGAGGGGTGGTGAGTTCGCTCGCAGGTTCGGCTGCGGGCTGAACTGCGGCGGACTCGGATTCCTGGGGGGCCTCACGGTTCTTCAGCTTCACACCACAGCCGGTCAGCGCAAACGCCGCAACAGCGCCGATGGCCAAGAAAACAAGTTTTCGCACAGTGTTCACAGCGGTTCTCCGTTGATACAGCGTCATAGTACGCAAACGTTTGTTGTTTGGCAAGCCTTCTGTTTGCCCCGTGGATTGAATCACGCCACTACGGTCCGGTCGCCCCGAGGCTGAACCGGATATCCGTCCACGAAGCCGTGGTAAGAAGATTATTGTCGTGGCTCAGGACCGCGAAGCCGGCGACGACTTCGTGGCAGAGCGCCGGGGAGAGGTGAACCTTGACCTTCTTCCACTCTCTCTCGTTGGATGAGTAGGAGGCCTCCAGCATTTCGCCTCGGCGACGGATGCGGAGCGTAATGGGGAAGATCAGCGTGTCCTGCACCTTCTGTTCGGTGCCGCCGCCCTTTTCATCACGCCACGCGAGGAGCACCGCGCCGTCCGGGAAGATGTTCAGCAGGACGTGCGGTGAGTCCGGGTCGGTGGTCGCTCTGATCATCAACCCGGCTTTCGAGTACTGGTGCGCGTCGACGAGCTGCTGGATCGTGCCGGTGAGTTCGAAATCGCCCGACACTTTTCGCGACACGAAACGGAACTGGTCGCTCTTGCCCCAGATGTCCTGACCGCCGCCATAGACATCCATCGCCGAACCGCTCTTGATCTTCTGTCCGCCGGGCAGCGCGTTCCCGATGTCGTGTCCCTGCCAGCCGGGCAGCATGTCGGCCGCAGGCGCCGTGGTGTGAAGGTTGGTGATGACGGGCAGGTTCACGGGCGGCGGTTCGGGTTGCGTGAGCGCGGCGCCGAGATTGCGATAGTAGCTGTAGTCCATCGAGCCGAGCCAGCCGATGTAGTGTTCGATCTCCTCCTTGCTGGAGGTGCGCGGGAAGAATGGCGGCGCGGGATCGAGATTCTTGACCATGCTCCAACTGTCCTCGTGTTCGCCGCCGCGCGTGGTCACCAACTTGTAGGACCACATGGTCGCTGCCCAGCCCTTGCGGCCGTAGATGTCGTAGTAGGCCCGCATCAGCGCAGGGCCGCCGAGATTGCGCAGGACCACGTTGAATTCGCCGACGAGGAAGGGGACCTGCGCCTTCCGCAGGAGCGCGTCCTGCGCGGGGATGACGCGGCTGATGAATCGGCCGTGCGCTTCGACGGTGGGGTCGTCGCCGAAGAGGCCGGGATAATGGTGCGCGGTATAGCCGACATTCTCCCACTGGTGCTCCGCGGCCGTGCCGTAGAACGAGAACCCCTTCAGCGTCGCCGGGAAGAAGATGATGTGGTTGGTGTCGACCGGGCGGATGGTTTTGTAGACAAGGTCGGCCACCTCGACGAGTATCTTCTCATCGTCGGGCGTCTTCACTCCATACGGCTCATTAATAATGTCATAGGCCGCGACGGTGGATGAATTCTTGTAGCGGTTGGCGATTTCCTTCCAGAGCCACGCGAGGCGCTGCTGGTGTTCCTTGCTGCTCCACAGCCGGTTCTGGCCGGCCTGCCCGGTGGTGTGGTCATCGCTCTGGCCGCCGGCGACGCCGTGCATGTCGAGGATGACGTAGAGCCCCGAGTCCTGCGCCATGCGGATCGCCGTGTCCAGCCACTTGAACGCATTCTTGCGGAGTTGGAACGGCTGCGCATCGTCCTCCAGCAGCCGATAGTTGAAGGGCAGGCGGACGACATTGAAACCGAACGAACGGACCACCTCGAAGTCCCGCTCGCGAATCCAGTTCGAGCGGTACAGTTCCATCAAGCGGTCCTTCTCGGGCTTGCCGAAACGCTGGGCGAGGATGGACTCGAACTCATACTGATCGCGAATGCCGCGAAGATCGAGCATCCACATTTCGAGGAGGAGCCAGTTGCCGAGGTTGCAGCCCTTGAGGATGACGGGGTTGCCGTCGGGATCCACGATCTGGGTGCCCTGCGCGTGCAGCATCGGCGGTGCCTTGAGTTCAATCGGCGGGAATGTGGTCGGGCCCTCCGGGGCCGGGCCTTCGGATTCGGTGAACGAGATGGGGACTTGCTTCTCCATGGGTGGTTCTGCTTTCTCCTGCTCCTCGGGCATTTTGACCGTACACGCAGCGAGGCCGAGGGATACCGCGGCCAGCGCCAGCGTGGCAAGCCATGTCGGAAAAGGGCGATTCATCGGACTGGGGTGCATCTTTTCCGAACCTTGGACAAAAAGAAACCCATTTTTCCAAGGATTGGAAAACGTCGCGTCGATTTTTCCAAGGGTTGGAAAATTCAGGGGCCATTTTTCCAAGGGCTTGTCCGCCGCAGGCGGGTTGGAAAAACCGGCGGGGATTGCGGTGGCGGACGGTTCAGGCCGGCCTTTGTACGGTGCAGTAGACGGTGGTGATCTCGAGTTCGCTGTCGGGCATGGCCGCGAAACGGCCTTTCAACCGGGCGCGGAATCCGTCGGGGAGGGGGAGTTTGTCGCCGCGCCAGTTGACGATCTTGAATCCCGCCTTCTCGAATTCGGCGCGTAGCTCGGCGGATCGCAGGCGGTTGGTATTGCCGTCGGACCAGGTCTCGTCCTCCGCGAGGAAGGACCAGAAATGATAGGGGGAGGTGGCGCTGGTGGTGCCGGCGACGGTATAGACCCGGTGATCGACGAGATCGATGTGATGGGTGGCGACGCCGCCCGGGTTCAGCATGTTGAACATCTGGCGCGCGGCCGCGGGAAAGTCGGGGAAATGTTCGAGCACGGCCCGCGACGACATGAGGTCGAACTTTGCGTTTTGCGGCAGAGGTTCAGTCACGTTGGTGAGCCGGTGGCGGAGAGGCAGGCTACGAAGGCCCTCGTCCATGCGGCCGTCCCGCAGCGCGTCGAGGTCGAACGAGAAGATGCGATTGCGAAATTCGTCGAGGGGAAGGCCGGCCCAATTCCAGCGAGCGGGTGCGACGAGGGCGTCGGCGAGGAGGTCAAAGAGGGCCTGGGCGGCACGCACGGGCTTGAAGGGTGTGATATCGAGGGCGAGCGTTTCGGTCGCGCCGTTGAGGTACATGACGGTGGAGGTGCCGAAGGGGTGATGACAGCCGCAGCCAAGGTCGACATAGGCTCTGCCCGGCACGGAGACGGCGAGTGAGAGTCCGTTGAATGCCTCGTGGGCGACTTCGGCGACCCGCAGGGGGCCGTAGCGCCAGACGGGGTCGCGGGCGAGGCGTTCCCGGGTGTACGTGTAAAATTTGTCGACGGCGACCCAATCCTTGCCATCCAGCATATCGGGGGTGAGTTGCAGATGTTGGAGGGCATCCTCCTCGAGCATCCAGGCGAGGCCCGGGTGCCTGCGGGCCAGCCGCAGAAGCTTGTGCAGAATGTTCTGGGCTGCTTTCTTCATGGGCGATGTGTGCGCACGGGGTCAGTCTAGCGGATAAAGCTGTCGGGACAAGCCCATTGGGGGCAGAGCAAAGACCCAACAAAACGATTGATTCCGGAGGGGAAAGAGTTTTTACTGTGCGCCGCTCCGGCTCAAGGGTTGTGCCGGTCGTGGGCTGGACGTAATACCTATTATTCATTAGATAGCTGAAAACTGCATTGGGAGGAGATGGTCATGGCCGAGCTGAATTATGGGCTGACGGAATCGCAGATCGAGATCAGGGACATGGTTCGTGAATTCGCGGAAACCCGCGTCAAACCGGTCCGCGCCGAATTGGACGAAAAGGAAGAATTTCCCCGTGCGATTCTGTCCGAGCTGGGCAAGATGGACCTGATGGGGTTGTACATCCCCTCGGAATACGGTGGTTTTGGTGCCGAAAGCTCGCTCGATTTCATCGTCGCCATCGAAGAACTCAGCCGCGTTTGTATCGGCGTGTCCGTTTCCTACGCCGCCAACGCGCTCGGCGCCGACCCGATTCTGATCGGTGCCTCGGATGAGCAGAAGAAGAAGTACCTTCCGCCTTTGGCGTCCGGCGAGAAGCTCGCCGCGTTCGCGCTGACCGAGCCCAACGCGGGCAGCGATGCGGGCGGCATTCAGACGACGGCCGTCCTCAAGGGGGACAAGTACATTCTCAACGGTACCAAGCAGTGGATCACGAACGGCGGCGAGGCCGATACGTACACGGTCCTGGCCGTTACGGATCGCAGCAAGGGTGCGCGCGGCGTGTCATGCTTCATCGTGGAAAAGGGGATGCCCGGCTTCAAGTTCGGCAAGAAAGAGAACAAGCTCGGCATTCACGCCTCGGCCACCCGCGAATTGATTTTCGAAGATGCGGAAGTGCCGAAAGCGAACCTCATCGGTCGCGAAGGCATGGGCTTCATCCTCGCGATGCGGACCTTCGATGTTTCCCGGCCCGGCATTGCGGCGCAGGGCGTGGGCCTGGCGCAGGGCGCGCTGGACGAAATCGTGAACTACGCCCGTCAGCGCGTGCAGTTCGGCAAGCCGATCATCGCGAACCAGGGCTACCAGTGGATGCTGGCGGACATGGCCACCGAGATCGAGGCTTCCCGCGCGCTGCTGTACGCGGTCTGCCGCACGGTGGACTCGGGCGCGAAGGATTACTCCAAGTTCTCCGCGATGATCAAGCTGTACGCGACCGACGTGGCGATGAAGGTCACGACGAACGCGGTGCAGATGCTCGGCGGGTACGGCTACATGAAGGAGTACCCGGTGGAGAAGATGATGCGCGACGCGAAGATTCTCCAGATCTACGAAGGCACCAATCAGATCCAGCGCGATGTGATCGGCGCGGCGCTGATCAAGGAATACGCGTCCGCGAAGAAGTGAAGAATGGTTAATGGTTCATGGGAAATGGTTGATGAGCGGAGCGTTCCCGCAAACCATCAACCATAAACCATCAACCATTGGTCTCTGAGGTATCCCATGCACATTGTGGTTTGCATCAAGCAGGTTCCGGGGACAACGAAGGTCCAGATCAACCCGGAAACAAACACCCTGGTTCGCGACGGCGTCGAGGCGATCATCAATCCCTTCGACGAGAACGCCCTCGAGGCGGCGCTTGTCCTGAAAGAGACGTCGGGCGCGAAGGTGACGGTACTCAGCATGGGTCCGCCGCAGGCCGAGGTGGCTCTGCGCGAAGCGCTTTCGCGCGGCGCGGATGATGCGGTGCTGCTGTGCGACCGCGCGTTCGCGGGTTCCGACACGTGGGCCACTTCCTACGCCATTGCGCAGGGCATCAAGGCCTTGGACAAGGTGGATGTGGTGCTCTGCGGCAAGCAGGCAATCGACGGCGATACGGCTCAGGTCGGTCCCGGCGTCGCCGAGTTCCTGGGCTGGCCGGTCATCACCTACGTCCGCAAGATGGAGGTTGATGCCGACAAGGTTCGCATCGAGCGCACGTTTGAGGACGGGTTTGAGAAGATGGAATCGCCGCTGCCGGTCGTATTGACCACGGTGAAGGAAATGAACGTTCCGCGCATGGCGTCGCTCAAGGGCCGTATGCGCGCGAAGAAGGCGGAGATCAAGGTGCTGACCGCGGAAGCGGCCAAGGCCGATCCGGCGGAGATCGGATTGAAGGGCTCGCCGACGCGCGTCGTGAAAATTTTCACGCCGCCGAAAAAGACGTCCGGCATCCGGCTGGACGGAACCGAGCCGCTGCTTGCGGCACGCGAGCTGGTCGAAAAACTCAAGAGCCAGAAGGTTATCTAACCCGGTTGTTTTTCTCAGGGAGTCGAGCCATGTCATTGGAAATCAGTAGCGAAAAATGTACGGGCTGCGGGTTGTGCATCAAGGCATGTCCCTTCGGTTCGCTGGCCCTCGAAATGCGCGACAAGGTGGGCAAGCCTCACAGCAAGTTCAAGCGCATCGTCATGGTCGACGTGTCCTGCAATCTCTGCGGCGCATGCGTCCCGACCTGCAAGTTTGAAGCCATGAAGCTCGACAAGGGCGAGCCGGTCGTCGGCCCGGTCAATATCGGCGACTACAAGGGCATCTGGGTTTATGCCGAGCAGCGTGATGGTGTCATCCAGGACGTATCGTTTGAACTCACGGCCAAGGGCCGCGAACTGGCGGCGCAGCGCGGCACCGAACTGACGGCTGTGCTGCTGGGGCACAATGTGAAGGACAAGGCCGCACAGCTCTTCGGCTATGGTGCCGACAAGGTGCTCGTGGTTGATCATCCCATGCTGGCAGGCTTCGATTCCGACGCGTATGCGGATGTGTTTGCCAAGCTGGTGAAGAAGTACAAGCCGGAGGCGGTCATCGCCGGCGGCACGAGCATCGGGCGTACGTTCATTCCGCGCGTGGCGATCCGTGTGAAGACTGGCCTGACGGCGGACTGCACGGGGCTGGACATCGACGAGAAGGACAAGATTCTGCTCCAGACGCGCCCGGCGTTCGGCGGCAACATCATGGCGACGATCATCTGTCCGAATCATCGGCCGCAGATGGCGACGGTACGCCACAAGGTTTTCAAGAAGGGTACCCCGGACGTTTCCCGGCAGGGGCAGATCATCGAAGAAGTCATGGACGTGACGGCGGGCCGCTCGAAGGTCGTCGAAGTCATCCGCGAGATGAGCAACGAGATCAACGTGGCCGAAGCGGACATCATCGTTTCCGGCGGCCGCGGACTTGGCGGGCCGGAAAAGTTTGCGCTGCTGCACGACCTCGCGAAAGAATTGGGCGCGGCCGTGGGTGCATCCCGTGGCGCGGTCGATTCCGGCTGGATTTCCTCGTTCCACCAGGTGGGCCAGACGGGCAAGACCGTGTGCCCTAAGCTGTACATCGCGTGCGGAATTTCCGGCGCGATTCAGCATCTGGTCGGTATGAATTCGTCGCAGACCATCGTGGCGATCAACAAAGATCCGAACGCGCCGATCTTCGACGTGGCGGATTACGGAATCGTTGGCGATCTCAATGAGGTCGTCCCGGTGCTGACCAAAGTCCTGCGCGAAGGCTGAGGCCGGAGCAGAGGCCGGCAGTCAGAGATCAGCGATCAGACTTGGAATCCGCCTCTCCGCCCAAATCCGAAGATGAGATTCCTCTGCCGCGGGAGCGGCATCGGAATGACAGCTTCTTACCCGTTGTTGTCATGCTGAGCGGGGCGGACCGTCTCTCCGTTTCGGCGATGCGCCGTTAAGGGCTGGTGCCATTGGCTTCTGCGTTTGTCGAGGGAGGCTGCTCCGGCGGTGGGGGTGTCTTTTCGAACGTCATGGACGTGAGATCGAGTCCGCCGGCCACAATCGACACCGTGACCGTATGCGTGCCGACGGCCGGCACAACCACGTTGCTCGCCACGTACGTCTGCCATGTGGTCCAGCCGCCGGTCTTCGGAAGCGTAATCAAGCCGGTCAGGTCTGTCGTCTCGTCCAGGTGCAACTGAATCTGACGGTTTGCCATGGCGGTGGCGTAGCGAATGCCGATGTTGAAGGGACCGTCTTCCTCGAAGTGGATCGTGTACTTTAGCCACTCTCCGGCATCGGTCCGGTTCACCATGTAGCCCTTGTTCTCATTGTTCCAGCCAATGTCCACCCCGTCATTACGGTACATCCATCCCTGGTTGTATGCCACGGGTGCGGCAAAGTTCGTGTTCCAGTAGGCGGTGTCGTTGTACGCGACGCCCTGGTTGCCGATATCGTAGTCGGCGAACAGCACCGTCCCCGGTGCGTGGTGATCCTTGAACGGCTCCGAGGCGACGTTATACATCCCGTTGGTGTTGAACAGCGACGCGAAGTAGCCCACGTGTTTCTCGCAGTTGGTTGTCCGGAACGCATCGGCCATCTCGTACAGGCCTTGCCGGAACAGATTCGTGTCGATCGTGTCGTACCACAGATTGTTGATCACGTACTTGAAGCTCTCGGGTACGTGAGCTCCAAAACCCGCGGCGATCGACTGCGTCTTCTTCCAAGCCCACCAGGACCAGCCGATGTTGTTCGACTCGAATAACCGGGCCATGGCGTAGAACCACGGATCGGAGTTCTCGCCCGACTCGCTTAGCCAGAAGGGGAGCTGGTACTGGTTCCGGGCATCGAGGTAGTCCTGCATCACCCCGTCCTGGAACCCAGTCTCCTTCCAGTATCGGTGCACGGCGATTCCCATGTTGGTGTCCCACGGCGGAACCATGCCGCCGATCGACTCCGAGAACCAATCGCCCGAAACGAATACGATGTGATGGGGGTCTACCTCGCGCACGGCCTCGGTCACCTTGATGAACGTCTGGCGCATCTGTTGGGTCGGATCTTCTCCTACTTGCCAAGACCACTGCTTGTTCGGCAGGAATGGCTCGTTGATCAGTTCGTAGCCGACGATGTTTTCCTCGTTCTTGTAGTGGTCGGCGATGTACTTCCACAGGTCTGCCGTCCGCTGCGCGTTCGACTCTGGCGTGCGGCCGGTCTTGTACATATAGCCCCACGTGTTCGTCTCCCAGAGACCCGCGATCGCATGCTCTTCCCATCGGTTGTCGGTACTGTTCCAGACATCGCAGATGAATTCGGGGTCGCCGGACGGTTCCGACGAAGCGCCACCGGGACACGAATGCATATCCAGGATCACAGCGATGTTGTTCTCCGAGCACCACCGGATGACCTTGTCCATATCCGCGAAGCCCTTCTTGTTGTAGGCGCCCGGATTGTTCTCGGGGCTCAGGTCGCGATAGTTGAACGGGAACCGGACCATGTTGATGCCGAACTCGTTCCGGAACATCGCCACGTCCGCCTCCGTCATGAAGTTGCTCCGGTAAGTGTCCCAAAACGCATTGCCCTCGGCTTCGCTGCCCAGAAGGACTTCAAACCGATTTCGCATCTCGGTGTACGTGTTGAGATACTTCCACTTGCTGTAATCCTTCTGGATTCCGAACATGTAGGCTTCCGGGAAGAACCATCCGCTCAGGGAAAGGCCGCGGGGAATGAAGGGTCGACCTTCGGGATCGAGGATGTTGGTTCCCTGGGCCCGGTAGTACGACCGCGACTTGCCGGGGTCGCCGTTTGAAAACGAATCGGCCGAGGTGTTGACCTCCTCGAATACGACATCGTCGAGGTAGATGAAGGCATTGCTCGGCGTTACCCAGTTGTAGTCGAAGCGTATCTCGGCGCGGGTGGCATCGACCGGCGCGACGAGCGGGTACTGACCGGAGTAGTGCCAGATTGAAGGGTTGCCGGCAAAGCCGACTATGAACGTTTGGGTGGTGATCGAAGTCTTGTCGTCGCGTTTCCACTCGATCTCGAACTCGCGCTGTCCGGCGGACCAGTCCTTGTCCCATTGGAAGTAGAAGCTGGCCTCGTAGTGCGTGCCCGGCGTAACGCCCACCGTTTGGTAGATGCCGCCCTGTGTGTTGGAGCCGCACAACTGGAGACAGAACGTTCCGCTGAAGGGGTGGTGGTCGGTGCGCATGGTGCTGGTGCCCCAGGAGCCCCAGTTGTTGGTGAGCGGGTCCTCAAAGCCCGGGTTCGAAAGAAGATTGGAAAACGCGTGTGCATTGGCCGCGATGGCGGCGAGGCCAAGAAGCGTCGCCAGGAGGACCATTCCGCGCAGATGCCAGCTTCTTGATACAGCGGTCAACGTCGAGCCTCCTTCTCAAAGCGGCAGCGCTGTGGAACAAATCAGAATCTATGGTACCGGTACCATATACGATGAAAACTGTCAATAGCGGGAGATTTGTGATTCGAGATTTGAGATTGAGTGGAGACCCCTTACGACAGGTCCTGTTCGCTACCCATGACCATGGACTCCGCGTGCTGCTCGAACATCTTCTCGTGCGACAGCAGATCGCCGCCGATGATGGAGGTTCCGCCATCGACATGCATGATCTGGCCGGTGATCTTCTTTGAATAGGGACCCAGCAGGAACAGCACGGCGTTGGCCACTTCGGCCTTGTCGTTGATGGTGTCCCACGGCAGCGGGCTCATCTTGCGCCAAGTGCGTGCGAGGAAGGCGAAGTGAGGGATGGCTTTTGCTGCCTTGGTGGTCAGTGGTCCGGCGGAAATGGCGTTGACGCGGACGAGGTCACGGCCGTGGCGCCGCGCGAGAGCGCGGACAAGTGCTTCGAGTGCGGCCTTATTCACGCCCATCCAATTATAATACGGAAACGCGATTCGCGATTCGAAACTGAGCGCGACCACAGAGCCGCCTTCCTTCATCTGCGGCGCAGCATAACGCGCGACGGTGGCGAGCGAGATGCAGCTGATGTGAAATGCCAGTTTGAGATCGTCGTACGCGTCGGTGTGAAACTCGTTGCCGAGACACGTCTTCGGATTCGCATAGGCGATGGAGTGGACGACGCCGGATATGGGTCCGGTCTTCTCGAACAGCTCCTTCACCTGCTGGTCGACGGTGACATCGCAGTACTCAAAACGCAGGGCATCTTTCTGTTCCTGCGTAAGCCGGTCGGTCCGATCCAGGAATACCTTCTTCAAACGCTCATTCTGGACGGTGTAGATGACCTTGCCACCCCAGTGTTCGATGGCTTGACCGATGGCAAAAGCGATCGAGTCGGGATCCAGCAATCCCATCACGACATAAGTTGCATTCTTCTCAATCATGGATGCACCCCCGGGTTCAGAATAGCCTCTAGCATACTCCACGCGTGGCCGAATTCAAAACGATTGATCGAGGTGCGGAAGAGCCCTAATGTACGCGCATGGACGCCTGCGAGCGCGGGCACAGAGGTTTTGTTGGAGGAGACGATCATGCCGGAGAAGAAATCACTGGGACTCAAGAGCGCGTTGGATCTGGCCATGGAGCGGCTGGCGCAGAAGGGTGGGGCGGTGGCCCCGTTGACCGACGAGCAGAAGAAGGCGCTGGCTGCGATCGAGCAGCAAGCCCAGGCAAAGATTGCCGAGATCGAAATCCTTGCGAGCCAGCGCATTGTCGAAGCGTTTGCCAAGGGCGATGCAGAGGAAGCGCAGAAGTTGGAAGAGCAGAAGCGTGCCGACCTGGAGTGCGTGCGGCGTCGTGCCGAAGACGACAAGGAACTGGTCCGTGCCGGGACGTAAATGCCACGCTCAGCCCCCGCCTTACTACTGCATCGAATTCTCTCCATGCATGTTTGCATTTTGGTGGAGACTTCCTAGTATTCACGCCATTGCAGAGTACGGGTTGCAAGTTGAACCGGGTACCGGTTCTCCTGGAGGATAGGAAGTATGAAGGTCGATGCGTTGACGCGCTGGACCACCGATGACGCGCGTGAGCTCTACGGCATACGGAATTGGGGGGCGAGCTATTTCGACATCTCGGAACAGGGCGAGGTGATCGTGCGTCCCAAAGGCAAGGGTAGTGAGAAATCCGTCAGCTTGATGAGCATCGTTTCCGGCCTCAAGGCGCGTGGCATGAACATGCCCGTGCTGCTCCATTTCGGCGACATCCTGGCGTCGCGCGTATCCCTCCTCAATGAGAGCTTTGCCAAGGCCATCAGCGATGCGGGCTATAAGGCTCCCTATCGCGGAGTCTATCCGATCAAGGTCAATCAGCAGCAGCAGGTGGTCGAAGAGGTGATGAATTGCGGTCGCAATTTCCATCACGGGCTGGAGGCGGGCAGCAAGGCGGAGCTTATTGCTGCGCTGGCCAACATGAACGATTCCGAGGCCCTCGTGGTCTGCAACGGCTACAAGGACGAGGAATTTGTCGACTTGGCATTGCACGCACTGAAGATGGGCATCCAGACGGTGATCGTGCTGGAGATGTCGAGCGAACTGGCGATGGTGCTGGAGCGTGCCCGTCGCATGGGTGTCCGGCCCAAGCTGGGTATTCGCGCCAAGTTGTCGACCCGTGCGGGCGGGCACTGGACCGAATCCGGTGGTGATCGTAGCCTCTTCGGTCTGAACGCCTCGCAAATCATCGACGTGGTCGACCAGCTGCGAAGTGAGGGTATGCTGGATTGCCTGCACATGCTGCACTATCACGTGGGCTCGCAGATTCCCAATATCCGCAGCGTGCGTGCAGCGGTGTCCGAGGCGTGTCGGTTCTACGTCGACCTTGTCAAGGAAGGCGCCGCGATGGGCGTCCTGAATGTCGGCGGCGGATTGGCCGTGGACTATGATGGTTCGCACACGAACTTTGGGAGCAGCAGCAACTACACGATCGACGAATATGCGGCAGACCTTGTCGAAGTGGTGATGAAGATTTGCGATGAGGCGGGTGTTTCGCATCCCACGCTGGCGAGCGAGTCGGGCCGCGCGACGGTGGCGCATCACTCCGTGCTGCTGTTCAACGTGCTGGAGAGAGCGCGCTTCGAAACGCATGGGTTGCCGGAGTCGCTGCCTCCAGACGTGTCGGAGCCGGTCAAACAGTTGATGGAAGTCAGCTCATCCCTGACGTCGAAGAACGCGCAGGAGTGTTATCACGATGCGGTGTACTACCGCGACGAGGCGCGCTCGCTGCATGAGAATGGCTCGATGGCCTTGCGCGAGCGGGCGTTGGCTGAGCGTATCTTCTGGCACATTGTGAGCCGCGTTGCCGAGGAAATGCGCGGTCGGAAATATGTGCCGGACGAGCTTGCCGGTCTCGAGATGGCGATTGCGGATGTCTATTATGCCAACTTCAGTGTGTTCCAGTCGCTGCCCGACGTGTGGGCGATTGAGCAGCTCTTCCCCGTGATGCCGATTCACCGTCTTAACGAGGTGCCTACGCGGCAGGGGACCATCTCCGACATCACGTGCGATTGTGACGGCAAGATCGACCGGTTTATCGACCTGCACGATGTGAAGCAGACGCTGCCGATGCACGAGTTGGACAACGGGGAGTATTACATGGGGGTGTTCCTCGTGGGTGCGTACCAGGAAACGCTGGGTGATCTTCACAACCTGTTCGGTGATACGAATGTCGTCAGCCTGCGTATCGGCGCGGATGGCGAGATTGAGTACACGCACGAAATAGCTGGCGACGCAGTGGAGGATGTCCTGTCGTACGTGGAGTACAACCCACAGGACATGCTTGACCGGATGCGCAAGACGGCGGAACAGGCGGTACGTACCGGCAAGATCACCGCGGAAGAACGTCGCGACATCATGGGAGCTTACGAGACAGGGCTCCGCGGTTATACGTACTTCGAGAAGTGAGTGGACCGAGAAACAGCTACTTCGGCGGCTGTTGGGTCAGCAGTCCAAGCAGGCGGTCTTCCAATGCGGCAATCCAGTTCCGGCCGGTCAGATCGGCGAGCAGTTTTTTCATCACCCGACGCGGGTCGTGCTGGGTCATCTTCTGAATCTTTGCGAAGGATGTGGTGAGCCTTGAAATTGCCGCGCTGCCGCCCCAGAGCGGCACTGGCCGGTTGAGCAGCCACGGATCGCGTGACCAATGCACCCAGTCCTCGATGTGGGTGGACGAAGTTGCGCAGAAGTCCTCGTAGAGCGGCGAATCCACAACAAAGGGAAATGGCTCCAGCGAGTAGGGGTTGTAGTCGAGGGCGCGGATCATGTGGACCACGCGGCTTTCCTCGTCGCCTGTTTCCTCGGGACCGCCCACCCACAGCCGGACATGAGCCCTGATACCGGCCGCCGTCAACAGCGCCAGTGTGCCGCGCAGTTCCGAGGGCTTCACCGTGGATCCGTGGTGGGCAAGAACTTCTGGCGAGCAGGAAGGGACGATGAATTCGACGCGCTTGCACAACACGGAGCGCAGGAGGGCAACGGTGTCCTGGCTCAGTACGGCGGGCAGCAGTTGCAGGGCCCATGACTGGACATTGCGGGCCCGTCCAAGGGCCATGCACCACTCGTGCAGCCGGTCGTGCGTCCAGACGCCGGGTGGATCGTCGAGAAACACTTCGGTGATGCCCATGCAGCCGCAGCGCTGGAACGTTGCGGCAAGTCGATCTGCCGGCCAGAGCCGGAGGGGTTCATGAGCTGCACCCCACGCGCGGTCGGGGGCGGTATTTGAGTGGCCGCGGGAGATGCGGGCATAGGCTCGGCATGAGCCCTCGCTGCCGCCGGTGCGGTAGGCCGGCCAGAAGATGCCCTGCCAGTCCGGCAACGAGAGGCCGCGCAGATTGTCGAGCCAGTACGGCGTTCCGTTTCCCGACTCATTCATCAGCAGACCCGGTACACGCTGGAGTCGCGGTTCCACGTCGAAGTAGTCCAACAGATTTCGTAGGATAGGTTCAGGATCACCGGCCAGCACGAAATCCACGCGCGGCATGGCTGCGGCTTGTTGGGGGTATTGCGAGGCGTAGGGACCGCAGAGAGCGGTTTTCATCGTCGGGAAATGGCGCTTCAGGATGTCGAGGACCGCGGCCGCTTCGCCGAGTCCGGGGCCGGTGGCGTGGATGACGGCCACTTCGGCTTCGGGTCGCTCCTGGATGCGGGCGACGAGGCCTGTCTCGAAATCGTCGAAGAACCCGCAATCAATGATGTCGCAGAGGTGGCGTGTGTGTTCGAGAAGATAGGTTCTGAGGCACAGCAGATCCCAAGGCGTCGCAGTGTGGGCGAGATCAGATGGCCCTATGGCCTCCAACGGCCGAGGTGGCGGCGGGGGTTGTATGAGAAGTGCATTCACTTGGAGTCTTATTCCATGCTACTATAGCACACGTCGGCAACCGGCGGGCTAATCCCCGGGGTTGCTACCTGCAATCTATCGGTTGTGCGCCGGGGTGTTAAGCGCAAATGATCATTCTTGATTGTGACTATTTCGTGATTGGCAGCGGAGCGGCCGGTCTCATGGCTGCCCTGCATCTCGGTCAGCACGGTCGCGTGGTACTCGCCACGAAACGCAATCCCGAGGAAAGCAACTCAGCCTACGCGCAAGGCGGCATCGCCTGCGTTGTCGATCCCGACGACACGCTTGATTCCCACGTGGCGGACACTCTCTCCACCGGGGCCGGTTTGTGCGACGAGGCTGTTGTGCGCGCGATTGTCGGCGCGGGTCCAGATCGGGTGCGCGAATTGGAATCGCTCGGGTTGGCCTTTGAGCGGCGCGAGGGCCGGGACGACGAATATGATCTGGGGCAGGAAGGCGGGCACTCGCAGCGGCGCGTACTGCACGCCGGCGATTTCACCGGGCAGGAGATGATCAAGGTGCTTCTCCAGCGAGTGATGGAGCACCCGAACATCGAGGTGTACTCGAACCTGATGGCTGTGGACTTGGTGACCACGGGCTGGCTGAAGCTTTCGGGTCCGAGTCGCTGCATTGGGGCCTACATGCTGAATCGTGACACGGGCGAGATCCTGGCGGTGCGTTCGCCGTTTACCGTGCTGGCCAGTGGCGGCGCGGGCAAGGTCTACCTCTACACGAGCAATCCCGATGTGGCGACGGGCGACGGCATGGCGCTGGCCTGGCGCACGGGTGTGCCGATCACGAACATGGAATTCGTTCAATTCCATCCCACGTGCCTGTTTCACCCGGAGGCCAAGTCGTTCCTGATCAGCGAGGCCGTGCGCGGGGAGGGTGGCGTGCTGGTGAATGCGGCGGGCGAGTCTTTCATGGAGCGGTATGACCCGCGCGGGTCGCTGGCTCCGCGCGACATTGTGGCGCGCGCGATCGACAACGAGATCAAGACCCGCGGCGACCGGTGCGTCTACCTGGACATCACGAAGCGTTCCGCGCGGTTCTTGAGGAAGCGATTCCCCAACATCTACGCGACGTGCCTGAAGTATGGATTCAACATGGCGGAGCACCGCATTCCCGTGGTGCCCGCGGCGCACTACTTCTGCGGCGGTGTGGAGGCGGATGTGGATGGCCGCACGGCGCTGGCCGGGCTGTATGCCTGTGGTGAAGTGGCCTGCACGGGGCTGCACGGGGCGAATCGCCTCGCGAGCAACTCGTTGCTCGAAGCGCTGGTTTGCGCGCACAATGTGGCTGGGGCCATCGGCGGCAAGGCGGGAGAATTTGACTCGGCCAAGATCGACATTCCGGCGTGGCAGTATGGCGACGCGGTGCCCAGCGATGAGGCCGTGGTCGTGGAGCACAACTGGAACGAGGTCCGCACCTGCATGTGGGACTACGTCGGCATCGTCCGCACGGACAAACGCCTCGAGCGCGCGATGCGCCGTATCCGTCTGCTTCGTGCCGAGATTCGCCAGTACTATCAGGCGTACCTGCCGACGGCCGACACGCTGGAACTTCGCAACATCGCCGACGTGGCGGAACTCGTGATCCGATCTGCGATCATGCGGCACGAGAGCAGGGGATTGCACTACACGCTGGATTATCCCGAACCGGATAGTTCACGGATCCCATGCGTCACGCGGATTATCGACCCGCCCGGCGGATCGCTCAGCCTGTGACGACTTGGTGGTCGGACGAAACGCCTTGATCCAATGGTCGACGAACATCAGTACGCACACCACCGACACCAAGAGTGTTGCGCTCCACATGAGCAGCAGGAAAAAGAGTTGATCATCGGCCCTCAAGTCCCGCGATAGATTCAGGAGAGGGGTGATCAGTCCCGCCAGCAGCACTGACACGAGGATCACGAGCAGGTATCGAAAGAATCGTTCGGTGAGATTGTGTTTCACATCTTGCTCGAGGAGGAGTCTCTCCCGTGCGACGCGATAGGCGGGTATGGCGAGGGCGAAGAGGATGATGAGCGCGTGATGCCATGCGCGGGCGGGGAAGCCGATTTCACAGAACGTGATCCAGAAGACGGCGATGGAGAGCAGCAGGAAGGCGGACTGAACGGTGAAGAGGAAGAGGGGGAACCACTGGTCGCGGGCAGCCGCCTTGCGCTGGGCCCATCCGGTCGCAGCAGGCGAGGTGACGCCGAGCGCGATGGCGGCCCGCAGCATGATGTAGACACCGAGGCCGACGCCGAGGGCGCTCCAGAGACCGGGTCGGGTTCCGACGTTGTGGGAGAAAAGCAGTGCAAGAATAATGACGATGAACAATCTGCCGAAATTGAGGGTACGACGAATTGGTTCTGCGGAATGGCGCTCCGAAGGCCGGTAATGGATGAAGAGGTCCACGCACCACTTCTGCCCAAGACGTGCTGCGGTGTCAACGCGGCATTTAGGAGCGTGGTTTCCATAAGTTACGCATTTGCAGGATGATTCACAAGCATCCGCCACTTTGCATGTTTTTGTTGTTGCCTATTGAGAGCGCTCTCTGTTAGGGAAACTCCTGTAAATATCGATGTTGTGAGCGGATCCGAGGGTTGGAGGTTGTCATGAGGGTGGGCCTCGGATGGCTGGACAGTGGTGCTTTTGTTGTAGGCATCGTTTTTTTTCGAGTTCATTGAGAGCGGTTGCAATGGGTTTGGATTTTGGAGTGTAGGCGAAAACGTCAGGGAGCAGAACAAGGAGGAGACGAAGATGCGAGTTGTGGTTGCGTTTGTGTTGGCGGTTGCGTTAGCAGGGACGGCTTCGGCGAATCTACTGTTGAACAGTGATTTCTCGACGCCGGCTACGGCAGGTCAGATCAATACGCTCACCATCAACAACTGGACCAGTTGGGGGAGTGATGGCTGGTATCAGACGGACATCGATAGTGATTGGTCTGTGAAGTTCTGGGGAACAGGCGCTGGGATGTTCCAGGACTGGGATTGCACGGCGGACGGTGTCTATACGTTCAGCGTCCAAGCCTATCAGACCCTGGCCGAACAGTTGACCACGGAGTCGGCCTATTTGAAGGTGGAGTGGTACAACACCGACTACTCGACACAGCTGGGTGCATCGACCTTGGATTCTCTGACCGGCAGTGATCCTGTTGCGTCATGGAACACGCTGAGCGGCACCGCCACGGCGGTTGTCGGTGCGGCGCACGGTCGGGTTGTTCTCGGGCTGGAAGGTACCGAAGGTGCCGGGGCTGCGTTCTTCGATGACGCGACTGTGGACCTCCAGGCCATTCCGGAGCCGACCTCGGCATTGCTTGGTTTGTTGGGCGTTGGGCTGGTGGCGATCCTGCGTCGTCGCACGCGCTGATACGAGTTTGTTCTGGAAACCGGCGGGCGGTTCATCTGCCCGCCGGTTTCTTTTTGCCCTGTGCTCCCGCGAATCGCGCAGGTTCCGGCGGATTGGTCTTTTCTTCCTGCGGGGACTTCCTCAATGATACGCCAGCATGTCCGACAATCATCACAGCGAGGGGTTGGCGACGCCCGTCCGTTATGTGAAGGGCGTGGGCGAGATTCGCGCGGAGCAACTTGCCCGCCTCGACATCAGCACCGTCGGCGACCTGCTCCTTACGCTCCCGCGTCGCTACGATGATCGCCGGCAGTTCGTGCCGATCGGCTCGCTGCGCGGTGGCGAGACGGCGACGGTGCGCGGTACGATCATGTCGTGCGGTTGGGTGGCCGCGCGATACGGCAAGGGCTTCTTCGAGGCGTTGCTGCGTGACGACTCCGGCATCATTCGCTGCCGCTGGTTCAACTCCCCGTATCTCAAGGACCAGCTCAAGCAGGGCGACGCGATGGTGGCTTTCGGGAAGGTTTCACGGTCCAAGGGCTTCACGGTTTTCCAGCATCCGGAATTTGAGCTCGCGCAGGATGACGGCGAGGAATCGCTTCACGTCGGCCGGATCGTTCCCATCTACGCGCTGACCGAGCATCTTCCGCAGCGGACAATGCGGCGCATTGCGTGGAATGCCGTGGAGCTGTTCGCGAGGCAGGCCGAAGAGATGCTGCCGCCCGACACGTTACAGCGGCTGCATCTGCCGGAGGTCCAGTGGGCGATCGGCCAGGCGCACTTCCCGGATAATCTCGAGCATGCGCGTTGGGCGCGATACCGACTGGTGTTCGACGAGTTCCTTTGCATTCAGCTTGTGTTGGTGGCGCGCAAGGTTCACGCCGAACAGTTCCTGGTGGGTACGGCGCACGTCGCCGAAGGCCATGTCCGGAAACGCTTCCTTTCGACCCTCCCGTTCGCCCTGACCGCGGCGCAGGAGCGGGTGCTGAAGGAAATTGAGACCGACATGCAGAAGCCGCGGCCGATGCATCGCCTGCTCCAGGGTGATGTCGGTTCGGGCAAGACCGTCGTGGCGGTCTGTGCCGTCCTCGATGCAATTGAATGCGGCTCGCAATGCGCGGTGATGGCTCCGACGGAAATCCTGGCGACACAGCATGCCCGCACGTTCAGGCAGTATCTCGAGCCGATGGGGATCCAGATCGCTCTTCTGACCAGCGACATGACGGCGGCCGACCGTTCGCGGATACTGGCGGGGGTGGAGGCTGGCAGCATCCATCTGGTGGTGGGCACGCATGCGGTCATCGAGGATCGCGTGGTCTTCAAGAAGCTCGGGCTGATCGTCATCGACGAGCAGCACAAGTTTGGTGTGGAGCAACGCGGTGCGCTGTACGGCAAGGGCGAGCAGCCGGATGTGCTCGTGATGACGGCAACCCCGATTCCGCGGACGCTTGCGATGACCATCTACGGCGATCTGGATGTGAGCCTGCTCAACGAGATGCCGAAGGGTCGCCAGCAGATTGTGACCAAGGTGGTCAAGGAAGAGCAGTTGCCGAAGGCCTACGGGTTCATCAGCCAACAGGTGGCCAAAGGCCGGCAGGCTTTCCTGGTCTATCCGTTGGTGAGCGAATCGGAGCAGTCGGATCTTCGTTCGGCCGAGGAGATGTTCAAAACGCTCAAGGGGAGCGTCTTTCAGAAAGAACGGCTTGGGTTGCTGCACGGGCAGATGAAGACCGCGGAGAAGGATGCGGTGATGCAGCAATTCCGCGGAGGGAAGATCGACATCCTGGTGGCGACGACGGTCGTCGAAGTGGGGATCGATATTCCGAACGCGACGGTGATGCTGGTCGAGAACGCGGAACGGTTCGGCCTGGCGCAGTTGCACCAGCTTCGCGGACGAATCGGGCGCGGCGCACACAAGTCGTTCTGTATTCTGCAGGGGACGCCGACAACCCTCGAATCCTGGCAGCGGCTCAAGGTGATGGAAGAAACGCTGGACGGATTTCGCATTGCCGAGGAAGACCTGCGCATCCGCGGCATGGGCAACCTGCTGGGCCGTGAACAGAGCGGCCTGCCGCCGCTACGGGTGGGTGACCTGCTGCTGGACAGCGAGATCCTGCTGGACGCTCGGAAGGAAGCCTTCCATATCGTCGAAGGGGACCCGAAACTTGAAGATCCCCGCTACGAACGTCTTCGCGCGCGTGCCCGCGCGCTCTACAAACTCGTCGGTTCATTTGTGAAGGTCGGGTAGGGGCGTGAAGCCGCCCTGCTGTAAATTGTGTGTTTGTGGGTTGACCAGCGCACACGTGTGCGCTATAAGAGAGGGATCAAGCTGGCGGAGGCCATGAATCCATGAAAACAAGAACGGCGATGGCGGGGGCTCTGCTGATGGTCGCGCTCTCAGCGGCAGGCCAAGAGTCCATGTTGGGGAACGCGGGCTTTGAAGAAGGGGGCGAGGGCTTTGCTCCGTGGGCGGCGTCGGGGACGGCGTCCCACATCGGACCCTACGAGTGGCAGCACCATGACGGAAAGCGGGCCGGCGGGATCGGCAATGATCAGGGGCCTGCGGATGCCTGCGGCGACCTCTGGCAGGAGGTCCGTGTTCCGGGCGGCTTGGGGAAGGGCGATCTGGTCATTTTCAGCGTGTGGGTGCAGGGCGAGGACAGGTATAGCGGGACCGCGGCTGTAGCGGTCGAATTTCTGGATGCAGAGGGACGGCTGTTGACCTCCCTCGACAGCCAGCCTCTCTCGGGCAGATTTGAATGGACGAATATTGTTGTTTCCGGCGAAGCCCCGGAAGGCGCCACGAGAGCAGTCGTCAGGTGCACGAGCCGGAACATGGCGTCCGGCAAAGGCATCTCATTTGTCTGGTTCGACGACGCTCGCGTGGACTGTCCCGTGATCACCGCGTCATCCACGCTGGGGGCGGACTTTGCGCCCGCAAAGGTGATGCAGGCTGGAATGTGGCACAGCGAACTATCCGGGGACCAGTGGCTCCTGATCGATTCGCGGACAACGCGGGTCTTCACGGGTCTATCGATCGGCTGGGGCGACGACTACGCGGGGAATTACGATGTCTCTATTTCCGATGATGGGAGCACGTGGACGTCCGTGTATGCGGCCACGAAGAACACCCCCGGTCCAGACACGATTCGTCTGAAGGAGACCCATGCGCGGTTCATCAAGATCGCCTGCCGGAAGAGCAGCACCGGCAAAGGCTTCGGGATCGGGCCTGTGCGCCTGATGGGCGCGAGCGAGACGGTGACGCTGAAGCGGTATTACGAGATCATGGCCGGGGAGACACCCGCGTACTACCCTCGGTGGCTGTCGAAGCAGGAAGCGTACTGGACGGGCGTCGGCGTGGCCGGTGATGAGAACGAAGCCATTCTCTGCGAGGACGGTACGATCGAGCCCCACAAGCGCGGCTTCTCCATCATGCCCTTTCTCCAGTTGGACAACCGGCTGTTCACACGGGACGACGCGAAGATCAGCCAGTCGCTTCAGCGTGGTTACCTGCCCATTCCCTCGGTGAAGTGGGAGTGCCGGGATGTGGAGATGAGCGTGGAGTTGTTTGCTTCCGGCGAGGCGGGGGAATCCATTGCCTACGCGTGGTATCGAGTCAGCAACCGCCGTGAGAGCGAAGTGTCCGGCCGGCTGTACCTCGCATTCCAGCCTTTCCAAGTATATCCGCCGTGGCAGGGCGGCGGAGGATGGACGACCAACACGGCCATCGAGTATTCGAACCACGTGGTGACCGTCAACGACGCGTACCGGGTGCTGCCGCTGTCCGAACCCTCCGGGTTCGGCGCCATGGCGGGAAGCCGGTACGTGGCGCTTCCATTCAAGACGCCGGGGCCACCTGAACTTCAGGGCGACATCATGACTTTCGTGAACAAGGGTCGACTGCCGGAGGAGCAGAGTGTCCGGGACACGAACGGGTTCGCATCCGCCGCCCTCTCGTACGATTTCAGACTCGGCCCGGGCGAGAGCGACGACTTCTTTGTTGCCATGCCGCTCCACGATAAGCCGCCCCGCCTGCACGCGGGGATGAAGAAGGCCCGCATCAAGGCGGGTTTCTCGAAGCTCCTCAAAGAGAACGTCGCATTCTGGGAGTCCACAGTCGCACCCATCCAGCTCAAGGTGCCGGAGCCGGCGCTGGTGGACATGCTGAAGGCGAACACAGCCTTCATCCTGGTGACGAGAGATGGACCTGCATTCCAGCCTGGGTCGCGCAGTTACGACAAGGCGTGGATGCGCGACGGAGGCATGACCGCGGCCGCGCTCCTCACGATGGGCATCAACCCGCCGGTGAGGGAGTTCATAGACTGGTACAGCACGTTCCAGGAGGAAAGCGGTGAGGTGCCTCCGATTATAGACACGAAAGAGAAGGATCCGCTGTGGGAAGAGCATCAGAACGGGCTGATCGAATACGACAGTCAGGGGGAGTTCATTTACACCGTCCTTCAGTACTACCTCTTCACGAAGGATCGGGCGTTTCTGGAAAGTCATTTGACTCACGTGGTGAAGGCTTTGGAGTTTCTCGTCCACCTGAGGAAGCAGACGCTCACGCCGGAGTTCGAGAATGGAGGACCCGAGAAGCGTAAGTACTACGGAATACTGCCACCCTCCACGAGCCACGAGGGATACGGCAAGGAATACTCCTACTGGGACGATTTCTGGGGACTGAAGGGATGGAAGGACGGCCGGACGATTTTCAAGACACTCGGCAGGGACGATCTGGCCGAGTGGGCCGACAAGGAG